>JAANMV010000105.1_pt1 | contig 91509 bp, 66 predicted proteins | sample 7279661 | NCBI WGS metagenome assembly JAANMV01 (sample SAMN14094540, study PRJNA606508) | bioreactor metagenome | isolation source: A lab-scale SPAN reactor treating ammonium-rich wastewater day 121 | place: Ireland: Galway | collected 2017-05-16 | reverse complement strand
CAGCAAGAGCGGATCGCGCACGAGACGATGGACGTTTACGCTCCGCTTGCGCACCGGCTCGGCGTCTATCAGGTTAAGTGGGAACTCGAAGATCTCGCCTTTAAGGTTCTTAATCCGCGCGCCTATCATGAGCTCGCCGAAAAAGTTTCGCTGAAGCGCACCGAGCGCGAGCGCATCATTCATCGTGAAACAGCTAGGATTCAGGCCGAATTGCGCAAAGCAGGGATTAGGGGTCAGGTTATCGGCAGACCGAAGCACCTCTATTCGATCTATAACAAAATTAAGACGCGCGGCTACTCGTTCGAAGAAATTCTCGATTTGCTGGCGATCCGCATCATCGTCCCGAAGTCCGAAGAATGCTACTACGCGCTTGGAATCGTGCATTCGCTATACACGCCGATCCAAGACAAGTTCACGGACTATATTGCAACGCCTAAGTCCAACATGTATCAGTCGCTGCACACGAAAGTGTTCGGACCGGACGGGCGCAAGATCGAGATTCAGATTCGTACGGACGATATGCACAGCCGCGCAGAGTTCGGAATTGCGGCGCACTGGCGGTACAAAGAGGGCGACCAAAGCCGCAAGGAACTCGATCGCCAAATCGAGTGGTTACGTTCTTTGTTGGACAATCAGTCCGAGGCCAATGACTCGCGCGAGTATCTTGAGGACCTCAAGATCAATCTGTTTGAGGGCGAAATCTTCGTCTTCACACCGCGCGGCAAACTCTTGACCTTGCCCGTTGGATCGACGCCGGTGGACTTTGCCTTTGCGGTGCATACTGATGTCGGACTGCATGCGATGGCGGTGAAGATAAACGGGCAAATTGCGACGCTCAAAACGGCATTGCATTCCGGTGACGTGGTTGAGATCATCGTTTCGCCGAATCAAAGACCTAATCCCGACTGGCTCCAATTCGTCAAGACAAGTCGGGCGCGCAACAAGATCAAGAAGTGGCTCAAGGAACAGCACTTTGAAGAGTCTGAACGACTCGGCCGCGAAATGCTGACTCGTGAGCTGACAAGGCTGCGGAACAAGAAGACCGATAAAGAGCTCACGGAAGCGGCTCAGCTCTTCGGCCACAATGCGTTGGACAGCTTTTTCGCCGCACTTGGTGCCGGTGATTTGACACTTGAGCACGTCGTCCGCAAGTTAGTGCCCGAGCCGGCGCCGTCGAGCCCGGTGGCCAATGTGTTGTCTAAGGTCATCCGACGCGTAAAGGGAAGCGATGCCGGCATTCGCATCCAGGGCATGGGCCAGGTTGCTATCAGTTTCGGCACCTGTTGCCAGCCTTTGCCGGGCGACCAGATAACCGGTTTTATCAGTACCGGCAAGGGTGTGGTTGTGCATCGCGTGGATTGCAAGAATGTCCCATTTTTGATGCGCCATCCCGAACGAAATATTAAGGTTGAGTGGGATGCAGACCGCGAAGCCAAGTTCAACGTGCGCGTGCGGATCATGGCTGAGGACCGCTCTCAGCTGCTTGGAGACCTGACGGTTTCGTTGTCCAAGGAAGATGTGAACATCATGTACATCGAAATGAAGCGGGAAGACATGTTCGCGGTTGGCAGGTTCGTGCTGGAAGTGAAATCACTGCAGCATTTGCAGCGAGTGCTGAAACGTATGCGGGCCATCCCGGGAGTTGTCCATGTTGAACGACTCGACGAGGAGATTCCGTCCGGCATGATGCCGATGTAGTCCGAGTAAGTAAGGTTTATTGAATATTGCGCAAGAGAACAGATAGAAACTCTCAGAGGATCAGCGGAGGAGGCTGAATGCGAACTTACATCAAGAAAGATGTGGTAGAGCGTGTAGCCCTGCGGAGCAATGAGCGGCCCGACACGGTTGCCAAGGTGGTAAACGATACGTTTACCGTGCTGCGCGAAATTATGGCGGGAGACGAGCCGGAATTGCGGATTGAAATCCGTGATTTCGGGGTCTTCGAGGTAAAGAAGACCAAACCCAAGCCAAAGGCGCGTAACCCCAAGACAAATGAAATCATCTACGTCGCGGCGCGCCGCAAAACGCATTTCAAACCGGGCAAGCTGCTCAAGGAGTCACTGAAAACTCCTCTGGACCAGATTCCGGCTGGCGAACTTTAGCAATGCCGCGCGTTCTCGGATTGGACTGGGGAACGCGCCGCATTGGAGTTGCGATTTCGGATGAAGCACGGCGACTGGCGGTTGGACTTGCAGTCTGGCCTGCCGAAGAGTCTGCTTTTTACCCATTGCTTGCCAAGACGATTCGTGAGGAAGACATCGACCTCATCATCGTTGGTTTGCCTGTTTCACTGAAGGGTAGTGAAGGGGCTTCCGCTTTGGCGGCTCGCCGATTTGCCGACAGTGTTGCAAAGCTGGGCATTCCCGTGAAACTTCATGACGAACGCTTCACTTCGCATTCGGCAAGTACGTCGCTCTCCAGTATTGGAATTTCGCAGCGCAAACAACGTGGTAAACTCGACATGGCGGCAGCGATATTGCTGCTGCAGTCGTTTTTGGATGAAGAGGAAAGTCCTCAGTAACTTAGAGACCAAGAATGCCCGAAAAACTCAGAGTCGGAATCGTCGGGGCAGGCGGTGTCAGCCAGCTCTTTCACATTCCACTTATTAAAAAGAGTGGTCTCGCTGACCTCGTGGCGATTGCGGATAACGATTACGCCAAAGTTGCGGCCATTGCCGAGAGGGAACGCATCCCCAAATTCTATGGGGACGCCGAGAGGCTGTTTGCCGATCCGGAAATTGATGCGGTGCATATCAATACACCGACGAATTCCCACCTCGCCCTGACCCTCGGAGCGCTGTACGCTGGCAAGCATGTCCTGGTTGAAAAGCCGATGGCCCGTAAGTCGGAAGAAGCGCGGCGTATGGCAGAGGCTGCCAAGGACGCCGGACGTGTGCTCATGGTCGGAATGAATCTTCGCTTTCGTCCTGACGTAATGGTGCTCCACGAGTTCGTTCAGGGTGGAGAACTTGGAACCGTCCGAGTTGTGCGTGCGAATTGGCTGAAGCGCAAGGAAACTTGGTCACGGAGCCCATGGCTGCATGAAACTCGAATCTCAGGCGGCGGAGTTCTGATGGACCTCGGCCTCCAGTTGCTTGATATGTGCTGGTGGGTATTGGGAAGGCCGAAGATCAAGCGTGTTACAGCGACGACATCCAAGGATCGTCTTAGTCTTCGAGTTGAGGACACATTTTCGGCCTACTACTGTTTCCAGCATGGTGCGGCATTGCAGCTTAACGCGACATGGGCCTATTTGTCGGACGAGTCAGCGGCCATGACGGTGTTTAGCGGGAACAAAGGACTCGCAGAGCTGAATCCTTTGAAAATTACAAAAGAGATTCATGGCAGCTTGGTCAATGTGACGCCTGCAGGACCGCAGCTTCGGCCGCAAACCCTGTATAACAAGTCCTTCGAGTATGAGTTCGAGCACTTCTACAATGTCATCAACGGCAAAGCGAAGCTCGTCTCACCTGCGGATGACGCCGCTCACATTCTCGAAGTGATTGAAGCGACGTACCGTTCCGCCTCCGAAAACCGCGAAGTGCTGATCGGCGCGGAAAGTTAGCGATGAATCGCAGGTGGGGGTTCTGGCTGTCGGCCGTACTGGGAGCCTTGGCCTTTCCCCCTGTTTCGCTCTGGCCGCTCGCTTTCATCGCACTGATTCCCTTCCTGTGGTCTGCGACTGACACTTCTGAAGCAAGAGTCTTTGGCCGCGCTTGGCGAGCGGGCTATCTGTTCTTTGCAGGAGTTCTCTATTGGGTTGGCCTGAATTCAGGGGCACCGTGGCTCATGTCTGCCGTCGCTGCCGCGCTGATGGTGGCCATTCTGGCAACCATTTGGGGCGTGGTCGCTTGGGCGGTGCATCGAACTGCCAAGTCTCTTTCCATCGTGGACGCAGCAACGCTCTTTGTCTCGCTCTATGTTGCCTTGGAGATCTTCTGGGGAACTGGCGAGATGGGCTTCCCTTGGGCGGTGTGGGGGCTGACGCTGTCCGCATCGATACCGGCCATTCAGATTGCGGAATGGATCGATGTGCCCGGTCTTTCGTTATGGGTTCTGTCTTCCAACGCATTGCTCTTTGTCTCTTGGAGCGCTCGCCGGAGGAAGCTTGCCTATATCGCATTGTTCCTGATCGTTGTTCCGGTAATCTTTGGGACATGGCGTTCAACTCAAATAGACTGGTCGCCGTCGACTTTCCGCGCTGCCGCCGTTCAGGCCAATACTCCAGCCGAGATAAAGTGGCAGATGAGCGGAGCGGAGATCCTTCAGGATCATCTTGATCTTACCCGCGAGTTAGAAGGACAAGGTATCGACTTCGTAAGTTGGCCCGAAACTGCCGTACCGATGCCTTTGCGGTATCGAGGCTGGGCCGCTGATTCGATTCTCGCCCTCGCTTGGAGAATTGGATCCGTGATTCTGACAGGGGCGACCGACTACACTGTTGACGCCGACGGCGAGCAGGTTCCACTGAATGCCGCCTTTGTCATTCGTCCCCAGTCCATGCAGCTTGAAAGTTCTGCGAAAGTTCATCTTGTTCCGTTTGGCGAAAGAATTCCCGGTCAAAAGCTGTTTCCGTTCTTGGGAAATCTGCATCTTGGACAGGCGGAATTTCGACCTGCGGATTCGGTTGTTGTCTTTCCTGCAAGCGATCTTCCAGCGTTCGCGTGCCTGATTTGCTTTGAAGTCGTGTTCCCTGAAGTTGCGGCGGATGCCGTGATAAAAGGGGCAAAGTTCTTTGGACATATTACCAATGATGGGTGGTATGGTCACAGCAGCGGTCCGTATCAGCATCTTGCGCTGACCAGACTTCGAGCCGTGGCAACTCGTCGGGCGATTGTCCGTGCTGCGAATACGGGAATAAGCGCTCTCGTTCTTCCAAGTGGCCGCTACCTTGCGACCGTTGGATACGACCAGGCAGGTTACATCCTCGGTGAACTCCCCGCACGCAATGACATAACGCTCGCCGTTCGTCTGGCTCGAACGTGGCCAGTCATCTATTACGGCTTATTGTCAATAGTTGTTGCAGCACTCTGGATGCGTTCTCGCAGGTACGGCGCTTCGGATCAGACATGAGACTGATCATCGCCGTTCTTCTATGCACTCTTCAGGCGATGGCGGTGGAATGGATTGCACTTCTTCCACAGCCCGGTGTCGCGCGAGATCTCGCCATGGGTGCCGCCACCGGAGCGATGTATGGCTCAACCTCCGCTGGCTCGCAAAACCCCGCCGGATTTGTAGCCTTTCCCCAGAAGCGCCGTCTTAGTGCAGCGGGCGTCTTGAATGGAAACGGATGTTTCCAGCTTCAGGATTACTTCGACCAAACAGCCGACGCACGTTCCTCGCTGCAGCAGATGGGGGACATCTCGAGCCTGCTTGTGCGTTCAGTCTCGGCTCGCTTTCGCTGGGCCGGAGCTACGGCCATCCTCGGTGAGCCGGTGATGCGACGTACAGACCATACTCGTTTCCGTGAACCGCCCGACAAATATGCGCTGACGGAGTATCAAACGAGTTTGCTGGCCACACTATTGGTGCATCAACGTGTGCAGGTAGGAGGAAGGGTAGACTTCTATTCACGGGATCAAAAGGGTGACGGCGAGGGTTTCAGTTATGGAATCATCCTGAAACCTCGGGGGGTACAAGTGGGTTTACACTATCAGCGGTATCCCGCGACAGGTGAGCGTTGGCTCCATCCGTTAGACCGCAGAGTTGATCAAGGCACTACGGCATCCGTCGCACTCCAGCAGCCGGAATACTCGATCGCCTTTCAGCTGATGAATCTGTCTCAATCGGATGATTTAGGTTTCCTCGAACCGCGAGTTGGTGCCGAATGGCGCCCTGTGCGGGCTGTTGCGTTGCGGGCAGGCGGAATCCTGTTTCCACGAAGCCGCAGGGCTGCGTTAACCGGTGGAGTGGGGCTGCTTGACGCGAATTGGTTTCGAAGCAAAGAGGATCGCTTGCGGATGCCGGAAGACGTCCTGTCGGTTGCCGCAGCGCTAATCTACGAAAGCGGAAGACCGGTAGAAGGTTATACTGCATTAACCCTCGCATGGCGACTATAATTCGGTCAGCGTTCGTCCTTGTTTTGTTGGAGATGCTCTTTGCTCAGGCATTGGAACAGACCGCGCCTGACTCTTTGGTTAGCGACACAGTTTCTGTGGTTCAGAGTGCCGACACCGTTGGGCTGTCTTCGCAGAATGCGCTGACGACTTGGATCTTGCCTATAGCAGTCGTCGGTGCCACCGCCGGCCTGTTCATACTTCTTTTTACCACGCGCAGCAAGTAAGAGTTGCGCTCCAGAATCCCGTTCATACCTCCTCAATGACCATATCCAGTCGCCGCCTCATTGTTTTGCTGCTCGCCTTTTTCGTCTTTGGCTGCGCCCAACAAACGCGCTTCATCTCCGACAAGGGGGTGGAGGCGGATTGGGAGCGCGCAAAGGATTTATTCGCGCGGGAACGTTACTATCGTGCCCAGCAGTTGCTCCGGGACATTACCCTGAACTATTCGGGTTCGTCAATCATCGACTCTGCGTATTTCTATCTCGGACTTGCCGGTTTCGAGCAGGCTGACTACATTGTCGCCGCGGACGACTTTCGCAGACTCGCGCAGCAGTTTCCTTCCAGTCCGCTGGCGGCAGGCGCCGCCTATTACGAGTCTCGCTGCCAGTTCGAGTTGACCCCCGATTACAGGCTGGACCAAACCTACACAGAACAGGCGCTCAGCGGTTTCCAGCGCTTTCTCGAGGAGTACTCGCAGAACGAGTACACGGATAGTGCTTATGTTTACCTTTCGAAATGCCGCGAGAAGCTTGCACGCAAACAGTTTGCAGGGCTAAAGCTATACTTGAAGCTGCAGGAGTTTGCCTCTGTGGTGATTTACTCAGATGCGATTCTGGCCGACTACTATGATACGTCATTCGCGGACGAAGCGGCTTACGATAAGATTCGTGCATTGATGAAACTAAATGAAAATGTGCGGGCGCAGGCAGCCATTGCTGACTACAATCGTCGCTTTCCCCAGGGAAGGTTTCGACAGGCGGTCGGGAATCTAAGCCGCCAAATCGAGTTGGATGCCGAGCAAGCAAAGGCTCCATGATTCACCTCGGACTTTTCGGCGGTACCTTCGATCCGGTCCACTACGGTCATCTGCGCACAGTCGAAGCCGCCCGAATCGAACTAGGCCTGCCCGAAGTGTGGATGCTGCCCAATCCGCATCCACCACATAAGTTGCACAAACCGCTGACGGAATATCGCCATCGCAAGGAAATGTTGCGGCTGGCGTTACAGGAATTCCCTGCGCTCAAGCTCTCTGATACCGAAGAGCGGACTAGTGGCCCGGCCTACACCACCGAAACCATTCGGAGAGTGTTAGCAGACCTTCCTCCCGGTGACCACGACCTTTGGCTCATCGTGGGCGCGGACTCGCTGGTTGAACTACCCAGTTGGAAGAACCCCGAAGACCTATTTTCGCATGCAAGGGTCGCCGTCTTGCGCCGCCCGGGGATCGACCTAAGTGAAGCCCCCAACAAGTATTTGAGTCGAGTGAGACTACTGGAGACTCCACTCATCCCAGTCTCTGCGACGGACATTCGGCGGGCAATTCGAGCTGGTCGAGATACGTCCGAGTGGCTGCCTGCGGCAGTGCGAAACTATATTGCGAAACAAAGACTCTATTTGAACGAATAGGGCTTCCCTTTTTCTGACAAATTCCTTATCTTCAAGAATTCCGTCGTTTTGATTCCCTGCAATCTATAGGTGGTTTAATCCCGGAAATTGTTGTTATGTTTGTAGATACCAAGAACTGGAGGCATCCCATGCGTTGGACCCAATGGATCCTGCTCCTCTGCCTGACTACCGCGCTGTCCGCCATGGCTTCGGACAACGCTGCTATCGTTTGGCCTGAAGGACAGGGCGACCGCTCACTCGTACTCACCGGAGTCCTCGATGACCCGCAGCCGGATACGTTGCTTTATGACAACAATTCGCCAAGCGGTCTCATCACTTCATTGAACTACTGGTGCCGCGTGCGGTTTACTGCACCGGTGGACTTTACCATCCTCAGCGGATACATGTATGCAATCGACGGAACGAGCTCACCGGCTCCGTGCTCATTGATTGTGTATACCGCGACTCCCGCCCCTGGCGGAGAGCAGGCCACCGCTGTTCGCGCGGCTCCGCTGCCGAACTTCGGCTGGATCGATGTGAATTTTAATAATTCAGTGACCGTGACAGGCGGATCGGATTTCTGGGTCTTGTTTGGACCCGTTCCCGGCGGACCTCAGTTTGACACGAACTGGAATCCGGTTTATGACAATGCTAATACGGCAGGTCGAAGCCAGATTTCAACACAGGGCAAGTTCGGAACGTACAACAACACGCTCGGTGACTGGATGCTGCGAATCGGCGGCGTCTCCGGCGGTGTATTCACGGACTTGGCTGCAGGTGACCTTGCCAATGATGTGAACAATCAAACAGCCTTCGATTTCCTGCTCGGTGAAGACGTTCTGTTTGATCAGGAGATCTCGAACGTTGGTACGTCGCCAGTTACGGCATACGTGGTTGAACTTTCTGTGACAGGTCCTGGTGGCAGCGAAGTCTTCTCCGAAGATTTGATTGGCGGCGCGCTTGCCGTTGGTGCTTCGACCACTCTCTCGACCGGCAATGTCTTTACGCCGGCCGCGGAAGGCGAGTACATCGCCCGCTCCATCGTCCTGACGGGTGAAGATAACAACGCCGAGAACGATACGACTTGGCTGCGCTTCTTCGTAGGCGGGAATCACCGCTGGTACCGCTATGACGACAATGAAGAGACTGCCGACAGCTACATTGGCTTTGGCGCTGGCTCTGGTTGGGCGTTGAAGTTCGTTCCGGCTGAGTATCCTGCGAAGATCACGCAATTCCGTGTCAACGTTGGCGGTCCGGGTAACGGAGACTTCCGTTTCTACATGATCGACAACGCGACCGGTCTGCCCGCAGGCAACCCGTTGTGGACGGCAACTCCCGCTGTCGTGCAGGGTTGGAATACTGTAAACGTAACTCCCAACGTCACGTTGTTCCCGGGTCAGCAGATTGCCGCAGCATACCTCTTCCAGACCGGCATCACGATGGGCTACGACGAAGATCCGCCGAATGCAGCAGAAAATGTTGCGATGGGAGTGACTGCCTTCCAAGTCTCGAACAACGGTGCACAGTTCTTCGAAGACGATGGCGGTAACCTCTTGATGCAGGTTTACTTTGACACCTCCTCCGCGGTGCCTCCGTTCCCCGTGATTGACACCGACCGCGATACGGTCGACTTCGGTGACGTGCACCCGGCCGCTCCTGCGGTGACGCAGACTTTGACCGTGTTCAACAACGGCGGCGTTGATCCGCTTAACGTCACGAGCATCACGATTACGCCGGGTTCAACTGCGCCTGCCTATTCAATATCGCCGACGAGTTTCACAGTTGCCGCCGGACAAAGCCGTGATGTATCGATTACCTTCGACCCGCCGGTTCATCGCACTTGGAACGGCATCATTACCATCAACAGCAATGCGGGAAATAGCCCGGCCTTCCCGGTCCTGCTGCGTGGTCGTGGCGATACCACAGCTTCCGCTGTTCGCGACATTAACTTGCCGATTCCGAATGAATTCTCGCTGAAGCAGAACTATCCGAATCCCTTTAACCCGCAGACAGATATCCGTTTCTCGCTGCCGGTGCAGGCTGATGTTCGTTTGACGGTGGTCAATATGCTCGGTCAGGAAGTGGCCGTGCTTGTAAACGAACCATTGTCCGCAGGTGAATACACCGCTTCGTTTAACGGTGCCAATCTGCCGTCAGGAATCTACTTCTATCGTATGCAGGCCGGTGACTTCACAACCGTCCGCAAGATGATGTTGCTGAAGTAGGTTGATGCAACTTATTTTGGCCCCCGGAGTCCTATACTTCGGGGGCCATTTTGTCTTAGACAATTCACTCGCAACAGATTGTTCCCATAGTCCTTTCTCCTTGTCCTGCAAATAAGGTATTTCCATGAAGCTACTTCTCACCTCTCTCTCCTTTCTCTGGGTTTCCGCACTGACAGTGCTGGCCGCGCCTTGGGACGGTTACTACCGATGGCCAACCACGTACGGAAATCAGGTCGCCTTCGTGGCGGACAATGATCTCTGGATTGCCCCGCTGTCCGGTGGAATTGCCCGCCGCTTGACTTCAGCCAGCGGTGAAGAGCGCTTCGCCATGTTTTCCCCCGATGGCAAGTGGATCGCCTTCAGCGCGAACTACGACGGCAACGTGGACGTCTACGTCATCTCACCGGACGGCGGTGAACCACGTCGGCTCACCTATCATCCTGGCGCCGAATGGGTTGCTGCATGGACCCCCGACGGCAGAGTTGCCTATCGCACCGCCTTCCTGAATGGCCAGTACAACAGTGAAATCTTCACTGTGTCCGTGGATGGCGAATGGCCTGTACAGGTGGAAGTCCCCGAGGCCGCGCACATCGCGTTCGAGCCGAAGGGTAACCGGATTGCATATACCCGCTTCTCTTTGGGATTTAGGACTTGGAAGCGTTACCAGGGCGGCTGGGCCGAAGACATATATGTTGGCAGCACGAAGAGCCATGACTACAAGAAAGTAACGACATGGCAGGGGAATGATGCCACACCGATGTGGTTTGGAGATAAGATCTATTACGTGCGCAATAATGACGACCGCGACAATCTCTATCGCATGAATCCCGACGGCACGGGGATCGAGCAGCTTACGAAGCACACGAATTGGGACCTCCGGTGGCCGAGCATCGCCGATGGCAAGATCTCATACTCCGTTGGCCCCGACATCTACGTCTATGACCTTGCTTCTGGAAATGAATCGCTTGTCAAAGTCCAGTTACCCGGCGAACGTTTGCAGGCCCGTGATAAGTTTGTCAGTCCTGACGACTACACTAGTGACTTCGGCCTGTCGCCGGACGGCAAGCGGATTGTGTTGGGTGCCCGAGGTGAGCTGTTTACAGCCTCTACTGAGCGTCGCGGCGTGATCCTCCGAGCCTCCGAGTCTCCGGGTGCACGCGAGAAGAATCCCTTCTACAGCAAAGACGGCAAGGAGATCTATGCATGGACGGATCAAGAGGGCGAACAGACGCTGTGGGCCTATCCGGCAGACGGTAAGGGCAAAGCGCGCAAAGTCGCTCCCGGCCCGTCAACTTACAACTTCAGCATCGAGATGTCGCCCGATGGAGAGTGGGGGGTTGCCGGAAACAAGGACCGCAAACTCGCACTGATTAATCTGAAAACCGGTGCCACCTCCGTCATTGATACCTCGGGTTGGGAGATCAGCTCATACGAATGGTCCCCCGACTCTCGTTACGTAGCCTACGGAGTGTCGCTGCCGAACAAGTTTGGCGGCGTCAAGATTTATGATGTGAAGGACAAGGTCAGCCGCCTCGTCACCGATCCGATGTTCGACAGCGGATCCCCGACTTGGGATCCGGACGGCAAGTGGCTGTACTTCGTTTCCCAGAGATTCATGAATCCTTACTCTGGTGAGAATGACTACAGCTTCATCACGTTAGGCACAAGTCAGCTTTTCGCTCTTGCTTTGTCGAAGGAAACCAAGAGTCCTTATCTCTATGATGACAACACGATAGAGGGAAGCAAGAAAGACGACGAGAAGAAGGATGACGAGAAGAAAGATGACAAGAAGGATAAGAAGGACGACAAGGACAAGAAGGAAGAGAAGAAAGTAGAGGTCAAGATTGACTGGGACGGCCTGGTTGATCGAATCGTTCTGCTGCCTGCAGATCCGGGTCGGTACTCAGGTTTGGGCGCTGTGGAGGGCAAGCTCTACTACGTGGCGTTTGATGTACGCGGCTGGAAGAGTCGCGTCCACGATGAGAACCCCGCCGTGTCTTTGCGCTGTTTTGATATCAAGAAGAAGAAAGAGCACAAAGTTATTGACGATGTGCGAGGATACTCGTTCTCGCTTGACCGCAAGAAGATGGTGGTTCGCACAAAGGGCGGATTTACCATGTTGGATGCTGGTGATACAAAGGAGCCTGAACCGGACAAGGATGACAAGGACAAAGGTCTTAAGCTCGACGAATGGACGCACGACGTTGACCCGCAGGCTGAGTGGAGGCAGATCTACTGGGAAGCCTGGCGTCTGCAGCGCGACTTCTTCTACGATCCCGGAATGCACGGCGTGGACTGGAAGAAACAGGGTGAACACTATGCCAAGCTCCTCGATCGCATCTCAAATCGCGATGAATTGAATGACGTGCTTGGCCAGCTCTTCGGTGAACTGAATGCGGGACACGCATACATTATGGGTGGTGACCGCGAATCTGCTCGCGGGATAAGTGTCGGATTGCTCGGGATTGATGTCACCCGCGAATCTAATGGCTATTACAAAATCGACCGCATCCTCGCTCCAGATCCCTGGGACAAAGACCGCTCCAGCCCGCTTATGCAGCCGGGTATCAACGTAAAAGCGGGTGACTACCTTGTTGCCATCGATCGTAAACCGGTGAATTCGGTCAAGAACTATTTCGAACTGCTCTCGAACAAGGGCGGCAAGCTCGTGATGGTATCCGTGAACGACAAGCCCTCGCTGGATGGTGCACGCGAGTATGTCGTGCGGACGATGCGCAGTGAAGGCGATTTGCGCTACTGGGACTGGGTAAAGGGTCGAATGGACTACGTGAAGAAACACGGTGGCGACGACATCGCGTATCTTCACCTGTCGGACATGGGCAGCGCTGGCATGGAGCAGTTCATGCGCGAATATTATCCGCAAGTCTACGGAAAGAAGGCTTTCATCTTTGACGTGCGCAACAACGGAGGAGGCAACATCGCTCGCTGGATATTGTCTCAAATTGATCGGAAGATCTGGACGTGGGGGATGGCCCGCAACGGTGCCGTTGATCACGATCCCTACACTTCGTTCTTCGGACATAAGATCGCCCTCTGTGACGAGCAAACCGGTTCGGATGGCGAGACATTCTCGGAAGGTTGGAAACGCCTTGGATTGGGACCACTGGTCGGAATGCGCACGTGGGGTGGATGGGTTGGCATTCGTGGAGGCAAGCCATTTATTGATGGCGGTGGTTCTACGCAGCCCGAGTTTACGGGCTGGGGTGCTGACGGAAAGTGGCTAATCGAGGGACCGGGCGTTGACCCGACTGTCGAAGTCGAGAATCTTCCCAAGAACCTCCTCGAAGGCAAGGACGACCAGCTCGATTATGCGATTAAGTGGTGCCGCGACCAGATCAAGAATAACCCGATGGAGTATCCTCCGATGCCGCCGTTCCCCAAGAAGGCGGCGACTGGCCCGACCCAGTAGGATTGACAGACAAACTCGCTCAAGGTGCGGCCGCATGGTCGCCCCTTTTTCTTTAGCATCCTCGCCGGAAATGATATGTGACAAACAATCATTTCTTGTCAATTACGAGGACGCACAATTGCTCTCGATAATTGCCTATTTGTATCTTACAAACTGCTATACGCTCAATACGTCGCAATCCGGCCTCTTGTCTACGCCATTCTACGGATTAAATTATAGTAGCGAAGAACAACTTCATTTTATCCCAATAACTTTTATGACGGAGGTGCCTGATGAAGACGAAGTGGTATCTCGCAATATTTTTGACATCACTATTGCTGATCCTTGGATGCCCCAGCGACGACGATGACGACAACAACAACAACCCGCAGCCGCAGACTGAGAACGCGAGCGGAACGGTAACCAGCACGACATCCGGTACGATTGAAACACCCGCCGGCGCGCGAATTGTCGTGCCTGTGGGAGCCGTGCCGCCAATGGAAAACGGGGATCCCGCCTCGGTCGTCTTTTCAATCGAGCGGAACAACGACGTTCAGGTCACACCACCTCAGAATCTGAACAGACTCTCAGACGTGTACATTTTCGGTCCTGAAGGCTTTACCTTCGCGCGACCGGTCGAAATCGCCATTCCGGTGCCCGGCGACGGTGACCCCGGTGAGCTGAGCTTGTGGAGACAGAACCCGACTACCGGACAGCCGGAGTATTTCGGCACGGAATACGATCCCGAAACCCGTACAGTCAAGGCACAGACCTATCAGCTCTCCCCGTGGTATATCACGGGCCGTGGCTTGGTGGATGATGCCAGCGGTTGCCTGGAAGTCAACAACATCGGCAACACTTGGCTCTATCTCTGTGTTGAGACTTACGAGCTTGAATACCCCTATCAGGCCGATTGGATTCCGGAAGCAGGACAGGGTGTTCTCTATGCACCTCCCGGTGAAATTGGCTGGACCAATCGCGGCAACTGGTATCTCGCTCAAGGAACCTATACGTTCTGTCTGCAGCGTCAGGATCCCCTCAATCCGGGCCAGTATTTTCATCGCTTCACCGAACCGATTACCATCGCGAACGCTTGGCACTACAACTCACCGGACTGCGTTGATCTACTATCCAGTGACTTCGTTGGCGCAGACCCTGGTCGTTGCGACTGCATTCCGACCGCAACTACGCCGGTAGGTACCGGAGATATCCAAGTCACACTCACATGGTTTAACGTCCTCTCGCTCGACCTTGACCTCTGGGTGACAGACCCCACAGGCGTGATGTGCTACTATGGAAACAATCCATCAAGCACTGGTGGAATTCTGGATCGCGACAACCTTTGTGGAAACTACGAGAACGGCCGTCCTGAGAATATCTACTGGACGACATCGCCGCCCGCGGGCGAATACAAAGTCGAAGTGGACTGGTACTCCGACTGCGGGAATGGTATCGCTTCACAGTCAATAAACGTTCGTACGGTCGCGAGAGGCAATACGAGAACCTACGCCCGGACGATTAACAATGGCGAGACCATAGAAGTAGCTCGCTTCACCATATCCGGTTCGACCATAACGTGGCTGCCGTCCCGCACAGGTCCGGTGACGCGACAAGTAGAACGACCGGCCAAAAGCTAAGTCGATGCGAGTAGCGGCGTCTGTTAATTTGCCTTGACTATAAAGCCCCCGACATCAAAGTGTCGGGGGCTTTGCATTGAAATGAAAACGGGCCGACAAAAGTCGGCCCGTTCAAACGTGTGTCTCCGTCTATTCCGCTGAATCAGCGCACTTCGCGGTGCAGCGTCATCTTGCGAAGGTTCGGATTGTACTTCATCAACTCCAGACGATCCGGCGTGTTCTTACGATTCTTCATCGTGCTGTAGCGGCTCGGCGTCAGGCCTTGTCCCCGCGCTTCTGTGCACTCGATCGTAACGATGATGCGGCCTTCTTTTGCTTTCTTCGCCATCTTGTTACTCCTTAGCCCTGCAGCTGGGCGTGCATCTCGAGGACCTTGCGCCACTCGGCGGGCAGGCCGTTCTTCGTCAGCGTCTTCAGACCGCGCGCCGATACGCGTACGCGAATCCACTGACCGGTCGCTTCGTCAAAGAAGCGCTTCGTGCGCAGATTCGGATACTGCCATTTGCGACTCTTATTGTTCGCATGGCTGACATTTTGTGCCTTGTGGCGGCGGCGTCCTGTAATTGGGCAAACTCGAGACATGATTCAAATAGGTGTTTAGATTCGGTCCGGAACTCAGTACGCTTCCGCGTCCTGTACAAACGGCAACAGAGCAATATGGCGGGCACGCTTGATCGCCAGCGTCATCACGCGCTGTTCCTGACGGGTGAGTCGTGTCAAGCGGCGGGGCAGGATGCGGCCGTTGGGGGCTATAAACCGCTGCAGCAGCTTGATATCCTTGTAGTCAATATGCTTGATTCCGTGCTCCGCCAAGTACGACGGCTTCCGGGACAGGTTTGTGCGAATCTTTGCCATGAGGAATGCGGAAAATTTGGTATGATCTCGAAGCGGCCCTCTCAGGACCCTGTATGCCAAAGCTCCGAAATATACGGCACCTACCTGATATTGTCAAGCTCTAAGAGCAGAAAGATGTGGGTCATTAGCATGTAGTTTTCTCAAAAATCTTGCCCGAAAGAGTTGCACATATGAACAAAAACTCGTATACTCTCCCCTGAAAGTGTTAGCAAATGCTAAGTAGAGAGGTTTGCTCATATGCACAGTAAAGACATATCCTGCAAAATGTTACAGGATCTTCGCTCGCAAAGTCAGAATCCACCTCAAATTAACTAACACCTCACCCTCATCCTATTGATTTTCCTCAATCGCGAGTGGAATACATTGAGATTTTTGAACTTGTTCAGCCCTAAACATTTTGCGAAATAGTGTTTCAGCCCTTGACTGACTGCCAACACACGCCTATATTACGGCCCCAGCTACGTAATACCAGATATTGTGGTTCCGAGTTAGAGAATGTATAGATACAGTATGATAAGTATGTTCGAGAGGCGTGCGCGGATGAACAAGGGTAGCGTCTGGTGCAGGGAGAAGGATTGTTCACACCGGGTTCAAGGAGCCGCGCTTGAAGTTTTCTCGTTTCCATACAATTGAGGGGCAAGAGGCCTATACGGGCCTTCGGTTCGTGCCCTGGATGTCCAAGCTGACATCCCCAGAAGGTAAGGTCCTGTTTGAAGCCAAGGACGTGTACGCACCTGAGACGTGGTCGCAGGTTGCCGTGGATGTGCTCGCTCAAAAGTACCTGCGCAAGGCGGGCGTACCGATGGCCACCCGCCCGGTTTGGGAAGAGGGCGTTCCGGAGTGGCTGCTTCGCCATGAACCAGACTGGTCAATTCTGGACAAGATGCCCGAAAGCAGCCGCTTTGGTGGGGAGCGCGATTCGCGGCAAGTGTTCCGGCGTTTGGCCGGTTGTTGGACCTATTGGGGCTGGAAGTCGGGCTACTTTGATGGCGAACACGATGCTCGAGTATTCTTCGACGAGCTGCAGTATATGCTGGCAGCCCAGTTTTGCGCGCCCAACAGCCCGCAGTGGTTCAATACCGGACTGCATTGGGCCTACTCCATCGAGGGACACGCGCAGGGCCACTACTTTGTAAACTCCCGGTCCGGTGAGCTGGAGCGCTCGCAGAACGCCTACGAACGGCCGCAGCCGCATGCCTGCTTCATTCAGTCAGTCGAAGACGATCTCGTCAACGAAGGCGGGATCATGGATCTCTGGGTGCGCGAAGCTCGGCTCTTCAAATATGGTTCGGGGACGGGCACCAACTTCTCCAAGGTGCGCGGCGAAGACGAGATACTCTCTGGCGGCGGCGTCTCGAGCGGATTGATGAGCTTCTTGAAGATTGGTGATCGTGCCGCGGGCGCGATTAAGTCGGGCGGCACAACACGCCGCGCCGCAAAGATGGTTTGCCTCGACGCAGACCACCCGGATATTGAAGAGTTTATTAGCTGGAAGGTTGTAGAAGAGCAGAAAGTCGCCGCACTCGTTGCCGGCTCAAGAGTTTGTGAAGCCCGCCTCAATGAAATTCTCGCCGCAGCTCATGACACAGCGTTGTCGCAAGAATCCCGTCTGAATCCCAAACAGAATCTCAGGCTTGCTCAGGCCATAACGCGCGCCCGCAAAGACTTCATTCCCGATCCCTATATTCACAGAACACTCCAGTTCGCCGCTCAGGGCTATACCGCGATGCGGATAGACACGTACGACACGGATTGGAACAACGCTGCCTATCAGACAGTTTCAGGACAGAACTCGAACAACTCGGTTCGCCTGACCAACAAGTTTATGCGCGCAGTCGAGCGCGACGAAAAGTGGGACTTGAAAGCCCGTATCGATGGCCGCGTCACCAAATCGCTGCGCGCCCGCGACTTGTGGGAACATATTTCTGAAGCCGCTTGGGCCTCCGCCGACCCGGGATTGCAGTTCGACACGACGATCAACGAGTGGAATACCTGCCCGGTGGACGGTCGAATTGAAGCGTCGAATCCTTGCAGTGAGTACATGTTCCTTGACGATACGGCGTGCAATCTGGCAAGTCTGAATTTGATGAAGTTTCTCAATCCGGCCAGCCGGACGTTCGATGTCGTATCGTATCGCCATGCCATTCGGATTTGGACGACGGTGCTTGATATCTCTGTCGAGATGGCGCAATTCCCGTCACGGAATATTGCCCGCCGCTCCTACGAGTATCGCACGCTGGGCTTGGGCTATGCCAATCTTGGCACGCTCGCAATGGTCATGGGCATTCCCTACGACAGCATTGATGCGCGCGCGTGGTGCGCGGCGCTCACGGCGATTCTGACGGGCGAATCGTATCGCACGTCAGCCGAAATGGCGGGTCAGATTGGCGCCTTCCCGGCTTACCAGCGCAATCATGAACCTATGTTGCGCGTCATTCGCAACCATCGGCGCGCGGCATACGGTGGAACCTTGGACGGTTACGAAGGACTGAGCGTTCCGCCCATCCCGCTTGACGTTGCCCATTGCCCCGAGTATCTCGCAGATGCCGCTCGCGACGTCTGGGATGAAGCGCTGGCGCTTGGCGTTCAGAACGGATATCGAAACGCGCAGGCGACCGTTGTGGCGCCGACGGGCACGATCGGACTTGTTATGGACTGCGACACGACAGGCATCGAGCCAGACTATGCGCTGGTGAAATACAAGAAACTGGCGGGCGGCGGCTACTTCCGCATCATCAATAGCAGCGTTCCGATAGCCCTTGAAAACCTCGGCTATGGCGAGGCGGAAATCCGTCAGATTACTCAATATGTGTCAGGAATGAGCACGTTGGACGGTGCGCCGCACATCAACCGTGAGAGCTTGCGTGCCAAAGGGCTGCCGGATGCTTCCATTGACAAGATTGAGGAGCAGATTAAGGGTGCGATCAGCTTGAGTTTTGCGGTTGCGCCGTGGATAATCGGGGCGGACGTCGTTCGCGACCGTTTGAAGATATCTGACAGCGACTTGCGCGTCGCGGGCGGAGACTTGCTGGCGGCTTTGGGTTACACCAAAGAGCAAATCCGTCAGGCCAATGACTATGTGTGTGGAAGGATGACGATTGAAGGCGCGCCGCACTTGAAGCCGGAGCACCTTCCCGTTTTCGACTGTGCCAATAGATGCGGGGCCTACGGCCAGCGCTACATACAGCCGCTGGCGCACCTCAAGATGATGGGTGCCGCACAGCCGTTCATCAGCGGAGCAATCTCCAAGACAATTAACCTGCCGCGTCACGCATCGGTGGACAGCATCAAGGATGCGTACTACCAGAGTTGGCGCATGATGTTGAAAGCCGTGGCGCTCTATCGTGACGGCTCAAAACTCTCCCAGCCCTTGAACGCCACCGCTGATGACTTTGGCATTTCGTCACTCGGACTCGATGAAGAATCTGCCGAACGGGACGTAGTTGCGGAGACTGTGCAGAAGATCGTCACGACTACCCGCCGCCGCCGTCTGCCGGATCGCCGCTACGGGTATACACAAAAGGCGCGCATCGGCGGTCACAAGATCTATCTGCGCACGGGCGAGTATGAAGACGGAATGCTCGGCGAGATCTTTTTGGACATGCACAAGGAAGGCGCCTCGTTCCGCAGCCTGATGAACTGTTTTGCGATCGCGGTCAGCCTTGGTCTGCAGCACGGCGTTCCGCTTGAAGAGTATGTAGACGCGTTTGTGTTTACGAGATTCGATCCCAATGGTCCGGTAGGGGGCAATGACCACATCAAGTATGCGACGTCGGTGATTGACTACGTGTTCCGCGAACTGGCGATCAGCTATCTTGAACGCCATGATCTCGCGCACGTGGTGGACGCACAAACTGAAACTTCGCGCAGTGACGCAATCAACGGCAGCCGGCGCCTTCCTGAAGGCGAAGTTGCCGTCGTTCCGATCGCCCACGACACCATAGAGGAGAAAGCCGACCGTGAAGAAGACTCCCCCTCGACGCAGGCTCGCGCAACTGCTTCTGCTTCAACAGTGGAAGAAGCTCAACCCCAGACGCAATCTCCCGAAACCGCTTCCCACATCGAAAACCACCACACGAACGGACACGTAGCAGGACAGAGCAAGTCGCAGCTGATTGAACTCGCCCGCCGCCAAGGCTATGAAGGCGACGCGTGCAGTGAATGCGGCAGTTTCACGATGGTGCGCAATGGTACCTGTCTGAAGTGCACGACGTGCGGCAGCACGAGCGGTTGCAGCTGATCCATTAGCCCCACATTCTAAACACTTGCGGGCGGCCGATGGCCGCCCGCAGCTTTACGGACAAGAATAGTCTAAGCCTTGACGGGAGAAGGATTCAAATCCTCTTCAAATACGTCGCTGCCTTCACCCTGCATGTGACGGCTCTTCGCGCCGAAGAGGTCGTGGATATCTTCGAGGATCATGTACATCGTCGGCAAGACGATTAGCGTGATGAAGAATCCGCTGAACAGGACTCCGAAACCAAGACTGATCGCCAACGGGACGAGAAACTGCGCCTGCATCTCTTTCTCAAGGATCAACGGGAACAGTCCGAAGAAGGTCGTAAACGACGTCAGCATGATCGCACGAAACCGCCGCACACCGGACTGCAGAATGGCCTCTCGCGCCGACATGCCTGCCTCGCGTGCGCGATTGATGAAGTCGATCATCACGATCCCGCCGTTCACCACCACGCCGGTCAGCGCCACAAAGCCGAACATGGACATGAGACTCATATTGAAGCCAAAAACCAAGTGTCCAAGAATGGCACCCACGAACCCGAAGGGAATTACACTCATGATGATCATGGGTTGAGTGAAACTGCGCAACGGGATGGCAATCAGACCAAAAATCAGGAACAAGGCGAACAGGAATCCAACCGCAAGACTCTGCATCGACTCCTGCCTGTCTAATGACTGACCTTCGTAGGCAAACTGTAGACCCGGATAGTCACTCTTGAGCTGTCTCAGGATGCCCGCCTCTAGCGAAGCGGTTATCTCTCTGGCGTTGGCAGTCGCATCATCGACAGACGCGTTGACCACGATCACGCGCTTTTGATCCGTTCTCGAGACACCGCTGTAGCCGACAGCGTCCACCACGCTTGCTGCGGCATGAAACGGAATTTCCCCGCCGGTTCGCGTCCGAATCATCATATTGTCCACGTTCGAGAGTGACTTGCGTTCTTCCTCTGGATAGCGGACCATAACCTTTACCTCATCCCGTCCTCGCTGCAGGCGCAAAGCCTCGGCACCGAAAAATGCGGAGCGCACCTGCATCCCCAAGTCGCTCTCGGAGACACCCAACGTCCGAGCATCAGGTTTCAATTTCAGTTGAAGTTCACGCTTGCCTTCGAGATGGCTGTCCGAGATATCGTATACGCCGCTATAGGAAGCAAGATGGGACTTTAGTCGATCAACCGACGCGAGTAGAGCATCAAAGTCCTCGTGCGACAGCTCAATGCCGATGTCCGCGCCCGCCGCGATCAAGTCCGCCTGAAACTGGATTTGCTCGACGCCGGGAATCTCACCGACTTCTTTCCGCCACAAGTTAACAATGTCGGGCGTTCGCATACTCCGAAACTCGGGATCAATCAGCAGCATGCGCAACTGTCCGAGATTCGCGCCGACGACTTCTCTCACTCCGCCAGGTCCTCCTTCAAACACCTGAAAACCGGTGGCCATGAACACGTGTTTGAGATTTGACGCCCCATCTTTCTGACTTTCATTCGAAGACTCTATGGCGCGCAATCCCGCAAGCCGTACTTGCTCCGTGACTTTCCGCGTTTCCTCGATCGGAGTTCCCGGCGGCATGGTCACTTGGACATTGATCACATCCGCATCAATGGAAGGCATAAATTCGAACTTGATGTATCCGCCGGCAATCACGCCGACCGTCAGCAAAAGCACTGCAGTTGCCATGGCGAAAGTGACATAGCGGTGCTTCGTTGCCCACGTGAGATGCTTGACATAGACCCTGTCAATGAATGTCTGAAGCCAATCATCAAAGTGGTGACGAACACGTTCGATCTTCGTCCAGAATTGCGCTTTGCTCTGACTTAGCTTTCCGGACAAGTGTGCGGGAATCACAAAGAATCCTTCAATCACGGAAATCGTCAACACAGATATGACGATCGCCGGTATCACGAACATAAACTTGCCCATCATTCCGGTCACGAACATCAAAGGGAGGAACGCCGCTACAGTAGTTAAAACGGAGAACAACACGGGTCCTGCCACTTCGGTCGCTCCGTCCACGGATGCCTGATAGTATGACTTGCCCATCATCCGATGCCGAAAGATATTCTCGCCGACCACAATCGCATCGTCAACCACCATACCGAGCACGAGGATGAACGCGAATAGCGAAAGCATATTTATGGAAACATCCCAGGCCGGCATAAACATCAACGCGCCAAGAAATGACGTCGGAATTCCCATGGAGACCCAGAAAGCCAGCCGCAGCTCGAGGAACATCGCAAGAATCGTCACGACGAGTATCAAGCCCATGATACCGTTGCGGCGCAAGAGATCCATGCGCTGTTGAAAGATGACGGACCAGTCCTGCCAGACGTCAATGGAGATGGAAGGCGGCAATTGCGCGCGATAGGTTTCTATGAATTCGCGAACTACACGTGCTACTTCAGTCGGCTTCTGTTTTCCGACCCGGAAGACCTTGAGCATAACTGCGGGTTTACCGTCGTAAAATGCCTGTTGGTCAGTCTCTTCAAACTCATCCCTGATCGTGGCAATCTGGTCAAGAGTGATTTCCGTGCCGTCGGGCCGCGTGACGACGACGACGCGGCCAAATTCACTGCCCGTGTATTTCTTCTCTTGCGTGCGAATGAGCACCTCGCCGCCTTCTGTCTTGACTGTGCCGCCGGGCAGGTCGAGTGAGGAGCGCCGAATAGACGCCGCAACGTCCGCGAGAGTAAGGTTAAACGCGCGCAGCGTAGCCTCCGAAATCTCGACTGAAATTTCATACGGCCGTACTGCAGCAAGGTCAACCTGGGAAATCTCCGGCATTGACAGCAATTCGTCACGAATCCGCTCTGCGTGTTGTCGCAGCGCAAGCTCCGAGGCGTCCCCGTAGATCATGAATGAAATAGCTTCCTGCCGATTTGTCAATTTACTGACGACAGGCTCTTCAGCTTGCTCGGGAAACGTCGTGATTCGGTCAATCTCAGATTTGATGTCGTTCAGCGCAACGTCGGCGTCGGTGCCGTCCAGCAATTCAATGGTCACCGTGCCGCGGCCTTCCGTTGCTGATCCGCGAATACGCTTGACGTCATCGACACCCGAGACGGCTTGTTCGATCGGCCTGACGATTCCATCCTCGACTTCCAGGGGACCTGCGCCCGGAAATGTCACAGCAACCCGAATCTGGTCAAGTTCAATTTCGGGAAAGACCTCTTGCTTGATCTGCGGAGCAAGCAGAAAGCCGCCGACGATGAAGGTAAGCATTAGGATGTTTGCAGCAACTTGGTTGCTGGCCATCCACTTTATCCAACTGTTCATCCGTTCGAGCCTCCGTTTGCAATGCGCAGTTTAATACCGTCCGCTGCGCCGGAAACACTGGTCAATATCACCCGATCTCCCGCATCAAGCCCTTTGCTGAGATAAACAAAGTTGCGCGTCCTTAGCATGGACGTGGTGGGTCTCAATTCGAGTGTATTATCCGGCCTTGCGATCCAGACGATGTCGTTGCTATGAACTGCGGAACGCGGAAGTTGTACAACATCGGGCATTTCTTTCCCGAGGATATCCACATTCACAAAGCTGCCGACCGCAAGAACCGGCCCGCCGTCTTCCCTCTCTGTGTAAGGTTCTGCGACTTCGACTATCACACGCGCAAGCCGTCCTACACTATCGAGCGCGCCGACCCAACGCACAACTTTGCCGCTCCAAGTAAAGTCGTTTCTGTCAACTTTCAGCGTCACTGTCGCGGGTGAACCCGGAATCTCAAGCCACCTCTGTTCTTCTACAGGCAGGCCGACTTCGATTTCAACGACATCCGTGGAGTACAGACTGCCAACAGGTATACCCGGCGAGACCATCTGGCCCACATCGACGGATTCACGACGAAGTCGTCCTGAAAAAGGTGCCCGGACTCTTGTCCTCTCGAGCGCGAGTTCGGCCTGCTCGAGAGCGGCCTTTGCAGACGCAAGGTTGGACTCAGCTTGCTTCAGTTGGGGTTCGCGCAGGACAAGGGAAGTTGGTGTGTCGGCGACGGCGGCTTTGCTTTCCTCCATTCGACTCCACTCCCGCTTAGCGACGTCCGCCTGAGCCTGTTCGACTGCAAGCTGATATTCTGATTGCGCGACACGTGCCCGGGCTTGCTCAACCGCAAGCTCGTAGTCAATCGACTCAATACGGAATAGGACATCGCCCTTGCGAAACTCGCCGCCGGCGGCGCACTGCTCACTAACCCATTCCACTTTCCCCCCGACTTGAGGCGATAGAGAGACTTCTTGCTTAGCTCTCACGGTTCCGCTGCCGCTGACTGTGGCGCGGTGTGATTCTTTCGATACTGATTGCACTTCAACCAGCACGCCTGCAAAGCTCGGAATACTCGACTCCGGCTTCTTGCGGCTCGCAATCAGTCCTATCATGAGGAGGAATCCACCCACGATGATTAAGACAGGCAAAAGTATTTTGAACTTCTTTTTCTCGGCAGTCATGTTCAACGAACCTCCGTATGCAGTTTCGGCGACGGCTCACGGTTCCCCAGTATTTCGTCCGTCCACGAGCCGCCGAGCGCGGACGCTAAGTCAATTCGATTCTGAATAAGTTCTCGCCGCGCGCTGATGAGAGCACTTTGAGCTTGATAGTAAGAGTTTTGTGCAATCAGCACTTGCAGGTAATTAATGACGCCTTGCTGGTATTGATCTTCCGCAACTCGCAGTGAATTGCCGGCAGCGGCTGTTTGCCTCTCCAGCTCGAGAATGCGTTCCTTTTGTTTTTCACCCCGGACCAGTGCGTCTTCAACCTCCCTAAAAGCATTCAAGACAACAGCTTTGTAGTTTGCGGCAGATTCAAAGAAGACTGCTTCTGCTCGCTGCGCTTCCCCTACCAATCGACCGCCCTGAAAAATCGGTGCCGTTAAGCCCGCAACAAGATTCCAAAGCATGTTCTCAGGGTCAAGCGCGTCTTCCAGGTTCTTATTAATGTTCCCATAGGATCCGGTGAGCGTAAAACTCGGGAGGAGAGCGGCATTGGCAGATGCCCAACGCGCATCCGAAGCGAGTAGCCGTGCCCGCGCCGCTCGAATATCAGGTCTGCGCTGAAGCAACTCTGAAGGTAATCCCATCCCGATTTCAACTACCGCCGGCGGGAGAGAACTCATATTGCCTGCAATTCCGGCTTCTGGGTAGCGCCCAAGCAAGACGGACAGCAAATGCTCCATCGCTGCCAGCGAAGCCTCTATAGTTGATCTCTGTGCGCGTGATTGTGCCAGACTGGACTCCGATTGATAGACATCGAGAGACGTGACGATGCCTAATGCATAACGGCTCTTCACAAGATCGAATGCGCTCTGGTTTGCCGCAATGGTTTGGTCAATCAGTCGCTGCTGCTCGCGCAGATCAAGAATCTGATAATACGTGCGGGCGATCTGTGATGTCAATGTCAGCAACGCCGCACGCGCGTCGTTTTCGGAGGCCAGTAAATCGCCAAATGCGGCCCTCCTCCGAGCCGACAGCTTTCCCCACAAATCAATCTCATATTGAGCTGTTACGTTCACGTCGTAGTATCCCAGCTCGATCTTCCCAAAACCTCCGAAAGCGCGCTCGCCGTCTTGATAGGAGCCGGAAGCGGTCAGGGTGGGGAAGAGGCTCGCTCGCGTCGCTCTGCTTTGAGCACGGAACTGTTGCAGCCGCGCTAAGGCTGCCTCGAGACTCGGACTGTTTGAAACAGCTTCATCCATGAGCCGGTTCAGAGTCTCATCTCCAAACTCGACCCACCATGCTTCATCGCGAAACTCGCTCAGTTGTGAGCTGGTGTGATAGTTTGAAGGCAAGTCAGCGATTTGTGGTGCATTATGCCTTTGAACGTATCCGCATCCTCCAGCCAGAAGCGCCATGCCAAGCGAGAGTAAGAAGAATTTACGCATGTCCTGCCTGCTTATCTGAGTCATTAAGTTCTTCGTCAATTGGGCAACTCTGAAGACCATCTTCAGCGTACGCGGCAACAACCTCTTTCATTAGTGCAATTGCCTGAGTGATCCGATCACTGCCGAATCTCGCGCGGAACTCATTCGAAAGTCTACTGGTCATGTCCTGAAGCTCCGCAACACGAGATCTGCCTGCGTCGGTCAAAACGAGAATCTTGACACGTCTGTCCTCAGGGTGGTTCGTCCGCGCAACTAAACCCAGTTCCTCGAGTTTGTCGAGATGACGGAGGATCGCGGGGTGGGACTGGTCAAGGTTTCGGGCCAGATCGGCCAGGGTATCATGGCCCATTCCGAGCTTGAGTAGGATCACTCCCTCAAGCCACTTCAGGCCAAGCGGCTCAGCTCTTTGATCAAAGAGTGCCCGAAAAATGAAGGCTGTCCTGTTGACCCAGAATGGGAAAATTTCATCCGGATTATAATTCAAAGCAATTCCTCAAACATAGTTCAAATGATTTATGTACGGTCGGACAATGTAAGCGTGAAACTTAAGATAGTCAAATTTAGTTTCATTTGTAAAGCATTGTTTTTATTAATTTATTGACATTTCATTGAGTTTCCGAGAGGCTTGTTACGACTTGAAGCACGCACCGAGAGACACAGAATTCCTTGCTTTTAGCATTTGATTTTTGTTCATTTAAGGTCTATGTCATGTCTCGATTTTATCCCCACAAATGCTTGGAAAAGAACAGTTTTCAAGCTGCTTAGTGCCACTTGCGTCCTGCTCGTCATAGGATGCGCCTCGACGATTCCCCCAGTAGCCGTCGAACCTCCGCCTGCTCCGCTGGATACGAATTTTGTCCGCGCTGGTTTATCTGCGTATGACAATGGAATGGTGGTTTGTGCACACCCGCTTGCCGCCGCTGCAGGCACGCGGGTGCTGGAGTCCGGTGGAAATGCCGTTGATGCCGCGCTGGCTGCGTTGGCGATGTTAAATGTTACCGAGCCGCACGCGAGTGGGTTAGGCGGCGGCGGTTTCGCTTTATACTATGACGCGGCAGCAGACTCAACTTTCCTCTTGGATTATCGAGAGACTGCGCCGGCAAGGATGAATAGGTCGGTCTATTTCAATCCGCTTGACACGTTGCGATTGTCGCAACGCACAGGTGGGACGTCCGTTCTTGTCCCAGGTGCACCGGCTGGATGGCAAACCCTGCATCGACGCTTTGGCACGAAAACTCTGGCCGAACTGTTTGCGGACGCAGTAGCAGTCGCCGATTCTGGTTATCTGGTTTCGGAGAAACAAAGCTCCATTATTCTTGACAATCTCGAGACGCTGGCCGCTGACTCACACCTTGCGCGTATCTTCCTTGATGAGGGCTTGCCGCCGCCTCCGGGGTTTCGTGTGACGCAGCCAAAGCTAAGCGCGTTGCTCAGGTTCCTGTCACATACACGCCTTGAGAATTTCTACTTCCCTCCTGTATCCGCTCAAGTATCAAGTGCCGTCAAGTCCCATGGTGGGTTTGTGTCAGAATCCGATCTCAATCGATATGCACCTGTAGAACGGAGGCCGCTTCGGGTTAGATTTCGCGACTACGAGATTATAACGACGTCCCCGCCGGCAGGAGGAGGGCTGATTCTGCTGGAAACACTGAAGCTGCTTGAAGCGTTTGACATACGAGGCATGGGTTTATTGACGCCCGACTATATTCATGCGGTGGCCACTGCGATTCGGAAATCACGCACCGATGCAGCCGCTTGGCTGGGAGACCCGGGATTCTCTCGCATTCCCGTAGACACTCTGTTGTCACCTACCTACCTTTCGGAGGTCCGGGATTCACTGCCGCTGGACACGGTTATGGCCAAGCTGCTTCCGCTGGATTCCTCCCGCGCATTTGGGCCAGGCAATACGACTCACCTTGTCGTGGCTGACAAGGACGGAAATTTACTATCCCTGACCCAGTCCATCAATTATTTCTTCGGCTCTGGCGTTACGGTTCCCGAATCAGGTTTGTTGCTCAATAATCATATGGCGGACTTCGATCGAGATACGACCGGTGCAAATTCTATTTCGCCGCACCATCGTCCGGTATCCAGCATGGCGCCAACGATCATACTGAAAGATAACAAACCCGTGCTGGTGATCGGCACCCCGGGGGGAGCGCGGATTCCTGCCGCACTTGTGCAGGTTGTTCTTGCAGTGCTTGAATTCGATCTGCCGCTGAACGAAGCACTTGACCTGCCGCGTTTCTTTCCTGCCGGAATGACGTTGGTCTACGAGCCTCGATTGCCTCAATCCACGCTGGATGCTCTTGCAACGAGAGGGTGGAAGCTATATCCGGATTCACCGATCAGCAACTACTTCGGAGGAGTGCAGGCCATTCACTTTCCGCAGAACTCGCAGACACGAATGGTGGGGAGTTCTGACCCTCGTCGTGACGGGGCCGCAGACGGCTACTGAGGATACGAATGCGTTCCCTTACTAAAAGCCAGATCGTCCTCATTTGTCTGTTGCTTTGCGCAGTTGTCCACGCAGAGTCACAATCGCGCCACCCCTCCTACGAGCTGATGCTCGAAGCTGCTCAGAAAGCGCAGCGTGCGTCTCGAGAGATCTACCTGACCAAGTATCGATTGGGAATAGTCAACTCGAAGAATGACATCAATCGGACCGGCTTGGTAGGTGAAGAGTTCACACCTTTGACCACAACACCGGGCTATCTTGCCGCCAAACGCACAGCCACGAATCCTGACTTTGCGGGCTATTTGACTCGTTTGCTGCAGGAGCACGGTCTTTCACAGAAAGATTCAGTCCTGGTCACGATGACCGGTTCACTGCCGGGACTGAATCTGAATCTGATTTGCGCCTTAGAGACTCTTGGCGTGCCGTCCCTTCGCATTGCAAGCCTTGGGGCGTCAAGTTATGGCGCCAATCAGCTCGAGATGACCTGGATTGATATGGAGGACGTGCTCGTCCGAGAAGGCCTCTTGAACAAACGCAGCGATCTTGTGACACTGGGCGGGACGGGAGATGTCGGTGGCGGATTGTCTGCAGAGACGCTTGACTTCCTGCGAAAGAGGTGCGCGCGACTCGGATACCGTCTGCTCGATGCCGGAAACCGCCGCGCGCAATACGAGGAGCGGCAGGCTGCGGTAGGTAATCCGCAAAGCTACTCGCTCCTGATCAACGTTGGCGGAAACCATTTGATGCTTGGCACCGGACCAGAAGGTCGAGAGCTTCCGGGCGGCTACATTCGCCCTGATAGCAAGACTTGGGAGAAATCCGTGTCAACCTCCACCGGAGGATTGGTGTTTGACTTCCTTGCTGCCGGAGTGCCGGTTTTGAATCTTCTGCAGGTTGAAGAGCTTGCTCAGCACGCGGGAATTCCGGTGGATCCATCTCCGTTGCCCAGACTTGGTACTTCTCCGGTGTACTTCTTGGAGAAGAGGTGAGCGAAGGCGCTGTCCTTGGAGTCATGATTGCCGCTCTATGCGGCGCAATCTTTCTGTTACGGATACCTACGGGCGTTGCCCTTTTGTTGTCGGCCGCAAGTGGAAGTTTGGCTTCGGGCAATGGATTGGGACTTAGATATCTGGTTGAAGGATCCATGCTTTATTTGGATCCAATGCTCATTGTTATCTCATCCCTGTTCTTCATGGCAGTCTTTGAGCGTTCAGGTGCTCTTGGCACGTTGAACGTCTGGGTTGTGCAGAACTTCGGCCGTCAGAAGATTCTGCTGATCTCATTGCTGATGTTGCTTGTGATGTTTCCCGGTATGTTCACAGGTCTAACCGCACCTTGCGTTCTGACGACGGGTGCGATGATCGCGCCGTTGCTTTTGAGCACTGGCGCACCGCCTGCAGTAGCGGGAGCCTTCATCGCCACAGGGGCGTTCTTCGGGATGGTTGCACCGCCCGTGAATATCTGCGCGATGTTGATTTGCGGCGGCGTCGACATGCCGTACATTGGATTCGATTTGCCACTGCTGCTTGCGACCATCCCGCTTGCGCTGCTGTCTGCTTTTCTGTTGGTGGGCGGATATTTCAAGTCTTTTGATCCCCGGACTGCCTTAACGCTTCTTCCACAATCTCGCTTCGGCGAACACGGATTGAAGCTCTATTTACCGCTTGTGGTTTTGGCAGGTCTGATGCTGGGAGAGAAGTTTGTGCCGGGAGTTGTGCCCTATGTTGGGATACCCTTGATATTCATTCTCAGCGCAGTTGTAGGTCTCTTCACAGGTGATAGGGTCTCGATCAAAGAGAGCGCAACCTGGGCAACTCGCGAATCTCTGTCGATTCTGGCGCTTCTGGCTGGCATCGGTGCCTTCATCGAAGTACTGACCTTAAGCGGCGCTCGCGGGTGGATTGTGATAAACCTGCTGTCCTTACCTGACTGGCCGCTTTACCTTGGCATGGCTGTACTCGTTCCGTTGTTTGGAGGAGTTTCCGCATACGGCGCAAGCGTCGTCTTGGGTGTGCCGATTCTGCTGTCGTTGCTTGACCGCAGCAATATTCTCGTCGCTGCGGCGCTTTCGATGCTCGCGTCGGTTGGCGACTTCATGCCACCGACGCGCCTGGCAATTCTGCTTGCCGGCCCCGTCGTGGGCGAGAGCAGCACAATCAAAATTCTGAGATTCTGTGTCTGGCCGATAGTTCTATCAGTCGCGCTGACGCTTTTGATGATCTACTTCGCAAACGACCTTGCAAAACTGTTTGGACTGTCGTGATGTTTCTCTTTTGGGCATACTGGCTGATTGCGCTGAGTGTCGGGATCCTGGCTCTCCGTGAATTGTTTCGAGAAGCAGACTGGCGGCGACAGTTGTCTGCGGCGGTGGTGTTGATTCCGATTATCATGCGTGTGTTCTTGTTCAAATGAAGTTAGCCCGCGCGTTTGCTCTGTTGGTACTCACGACAGTCCTCTGTGCCGTGACGGGATTCGAGTTTCGCCATGCGCACTTTGATGAAACGCTCTTCCCGACGCGCTCTCTTACCGCCATCAAGAGGCTCTCTGATTACTATCCGCCGCTATTGGGAACCCGCGGAGACACGGAAGTCTTGGAGTTCGGGGACACACTCAGTGGCGGGACACTGCTTGTCTTGGGCGGAACGCATTGTGATGAACCGGCAAGCTACCTCGCCGCATATCTGCTGATTGAAAACTTGAGGATGGAGCAAGGGCGAATTCTTGTGGTTCCGCGTGCTAACCACTCCGCGCTCACGCACACAACACCAGGGGAAGCGTTTCCGGCCTCTTTTACAATCGAGACACTCTCAGGGCCACGCACCTTCAGGATGGGCAGCCGCTATACTAATCCGCTGGATCAATGGCCCGATCCCGAAGTCTTTGTACATTATCCGTCGGGACAGCTGCTTTCTGGGATGGATAGTCGAAATCTGAATCGTAGCTATCCGGGTCGATCTGACGGGAATTTCACACAGCGAATCGGTCATGCCATCGCAGAATTGGTGCGCAGCGAGCGGGTGGATTTGGTGATTGACATGCACGAGGCGTCGCTTGAGTATCCTGTGGTCAATGCGATCGTGGCGCACGAAAGGGCGATGGATTGCGCTTCGATCGCAGTTCTCGAATTGCAGCTTGAGGGGCTGGACTTCTCACTTGAACCATCGCCGGCTAACTTTCGCGGGCTTTCGCACCGGGAACTTGGTGATCACACACCATGCCTTGCGACGCTCATGGAGTCGGCCAATGCAATTCAAGGTAGATTACGCGGAAAGACAAACGCAGAATTGATACTGACGGGCATAGACCCCATGTACGTTCAAGCAGCAGAGATTAATCTGACGCGAGTTCCTTATGGACCCGACGGAATTTCGTTGGGTGTGCGAGTCGGCCGACACATCGCCGGATTTCAAATGTTGAACAAGAGTTTCAATGAACTGAATCCCGATCGAGCTGTAATTGAAGTCAGTATTCCAAGCTATTCAGAAATTCAAGAGAACGGACTGGGATATTACTTCTCCCAATCCGAAAGAGAATAGGAAGAGAGGACATGATGCTACGTAGTTCTGTATTCATACTCGCGCTGTTCACGATCCGGGTGCTGGCCGCAGACTTGGCGGCTCCTGTGTTGTTGACCTCCGCCGGACAAAGCGCTGACGCACAGATGCTCAAGACGCTTCTGACTCGCGAGAGCATTCCGTTCACATATGAACCGCTTGCGAACAACACCCATCTGGACGGAAACAAGTCAGTCATTGTCGTGCTGGGCGGTTCGAGCAAGGGACTTGGCGCTGCCAAGGTTAGTTCCGAGCAAGAATCATCCCGTGTTACAGAACTATTGTCAAGCGCCGCGAAGCAAGGTATACCAGTATTGGCAGTCCACGTTGGCGGAAAGAATCGCCGAGGCGCTCTTTCAGACGAATTCAATCGCCTTGGTGCGGGCCTGGCTAACGAGCTGATTGTAGTTTCTGGAGGAGACGATGATGGGTTCTTCAAGTCGATTGCCGAAGAGCGTAAGATCGACTATTCCGTTGTTGAGAAGATTACCGACTTGGGACCGTTGCTGAAAGCAATGTACTCAATTGAGGAGAAAGCGGAAGAGTGATTCTTCGGGTACTGTTCATCCTGATCTCGTCGACTACCTTGGTCTTCTCGCAACCACGGTCGTGGAATTACTGCCTGGATTTGGACGGCAAGACCGCCGGAGGCAAGATTGAACACATCGACGGTTTGCAGTCGATTAAGGGTGCCCGTGAGTACACCTTTGAGGCCTGGGTGCGCCCGAGGACTCAGGGTGGTGGCGGGCGCGGGCGAATCCTTGACCAGGAGAAGAGCGGTTTGACTTTCTATCTGTCCGATGATGCGCGCATTGGCTTTCGACCAAGTCGCGACGCAGGCTGGCAGCTCTCCGAAAAAGGCGCAGTCACATATTGGAAGTGGCAGCACGTCGCAGTGACCTATGATGGAAAGTCTTTGCGGTTTTTCGTGGATGGCATACTTTTTTCTGCATCGGTGGTTGATGTGCCACTCACAATAACGCGCAAGCCTGTTTGGATTGGCAACGGGATTGGTGATGATGACAAGCCGCGCGGCTTTGACGGTTGGTTGGATGATGTCCGAGTGAGCAGCACGTGTCGCTGGACAAGTAACTTCGTGCCGCCCGTACGCGGAAAGTATGCTGCTGCTGATGAAGCGACAGTATTGTATCTTGCTTTTGACGAAGGCCCTGCGTACGACATCGTATTGGATTACACACCGTACAATGCGGAGTTCATAGTTCAAGGAACTCTGAAGCGAGTGAAGTCGCCTTAGCAGCAAATGAAGGCAAAAAGAAACAGCCCGACGAGAATTCGCCGGGCTGTTCATTGAAATGGCTTCCTGTTACTTCATCAACACCATTTTGCGTGTCGATAAGTGGTTACCCGTTTGCAGACGGTAGAAGTAAACTCCTGAAGCGATATCGGTCGCTGACCATTCTACTTTGTTGGTACCCGCGATTGCAACTCCCGAGAAGAGCGTCGCAACACGTTGCCCCTTCAGATTAAATACCTCGAGTTCCGCGTAGCCGGTTGATGGAAGAACGAATGCGATAGTAGTGACTGGATTGAAAGGGTTGGGATAGTTCTGATGCAACTCAAACTCGCGGACAAGGCTAGGCGCATCACCTGCATCCAATGTAAAGAATGCTGTATCCGTCAAACCGCAACCGTACATGGGATTCAGAGGATCCGGGAAGCTGTCAAGCATGACGATGTAGCAATCTGCGTTGGGCGGTGTCGGAAGCGTGACGTCGAACGTCATCTCTAATACGCGCTCAAAGTTTGTTACCGACAAAACCCGCTCGACAAAGCTACCTCCAGAGTAGAAGTCGAACCACAAGAACGCTGCACAACTGCCACCTGCGGGTGGTCTCACCAAGTTCAGTCTGTAGTTGTTTCCACTTATCCATTGAACAGCACCCTGTTCCGGGAAATGACGCAGGTACGTCGTCCCAGTCGTAAAGACAATGTCCGACATCTGCGCGCCGTTCACAGCCCGTAATCCAATCTGAATCGGTCCGTCCACGCATGCGGGGATTCCACCTGAACGCTCCGTACCAGAAAACGGACGGAGAAAGCGCCAAGTCTCACCCGGATCAGTTCTTGTGTACAGATTGAAGCCGGTCACATTTTGACCATCGTGCTCCCATGTGAAGTCGACTTGCAGACAGTATGCATCCATCGTGGCGGCAATGCTCTGTACTGGATTAGGCGCTTCACCAAATGGGCACGCGATATCTTCACAAGTCCAGTCATCATCGGCAAGGTAGATTTCCTGAAAGCCTACTTCAACGACAAAGGTATCAGACACCCAGCAGCAACTCTCACCTGTCACTTTGATGAAATAGCTGGAAGAGTCGGGTGGCACGGGTGGAATCCCGATAATCAAGTACTGATCGGCAAAGAAGCTTCCCTCGGAATCGCAATACTCCAGTCCATTAAACGGCTTGCAACTGTAGTTTGCCTGGCCATAACCGACTCCTTCTATGAGCAATTCGTCCAACTCGTCCGGCCCGTTTCCATTACGATCCCAGAAGATACACCACGAGTTCTCGCCATCCGCAATGGGTACTCGCGTCGATAGATCACAGCCGCAACCAATCGGCTCTGCTTCGGCGCAGTATACAAACCCAACTTGAATGGGTTGCGCATCGGCGGAGGCGAGGAAAAGCAGCGACACAAAGAAGACGCAGACAACTCTTGGTACGTTCATTGTCGTTCAACCTTTCAGATCTGACACTGATGGGTTTCGAATCGGAGCAAACGCCTCTCGGCATTCCTTACCAGTGAAAAGGTAAGCTATTGAAATGACATCTGCAAGAAAACGCAACTTAGCAGCTAACGAATCCTAAGCCAGCGTTGTTCTGATTCTGAGTTTGAAGCGCATTGGTCCATATGGTATGGGAAAATTGCGCTATAAATGCAGGAGTTAGAGACACGAGAGCCCGGTCGCCCGGGCTTCTCGATGAATCTGTACGAGACTTGTTAAGGAGTCGCCGAGGCTACAACCACATAGAATTTGAGGTCATTCGACATGACGGCATCGAGATCCGTGAAGGTCGTATCGGATGTTGAACCTTCAAGCGTCGTGAAAGGCCCTCCGGTAGTTGTCGAACTGTAGACGCGATAATAAGGTGCACCGGAGCTCGCCCAAAAGAGAACAATGTCATTTCCGCTTGAGAGAATGACCAATTCGCTTGGGGGTGGAACAGATGCCCCAAGCAATCGAATCATACGCTGCCCGCCTTGTGCGTTGGGGACCAGATCGTTCTCGCTATACCATAGCGAATCGCAGCCATCAAAGAAGTAGCTGTTATTACTGTTGGTATTGTCGTCACGACCAAAGGCCTCGTACGTGCCGCCTTGAGGATTGTCGACCGCCACAAAGAACGGTTGGCTCATTATCAACGGGGTATCAGAAGTTAAGACGCGCGCCCAGGCAGCTTGACTAGCGGGAAGTCCTCCGATCACATTGCCGATCGAGCCACTAATCTCACTCCAAATCTCGGTACCGGGCAGGCCTCCGATTCCGTCAGCAAGCAGGACTCTGGCGCCGATTCGGGAATGGCTGCTGTCCGGATGAAACTTCGCAACGGCCACTTCAAAACCGCACAATAGAAACGGATACGCGTCCGGCGCATACTTCACAGCCCATGAGTACGGCGTTTCGTAGGCCCAATTGTACCCTTCTGCAGTTCCGTCATCAAAGGCAATCACGTCTTCGCATGCCTTGACATCGAAACTAAAGGTATCAGTCGCGGCGAAGTCTGAAGCATCCAGCGCCTGTATATAGTAGTCGTAACTTCCTTCGATGACAACAAACTGTCCTGCAAACTCATTCGGATTACCAGTTGCAGGCATGCTCAGGGAAGAAAATGCCCCGCCACCTGAGGGACGATAGTACAGCGTTGCGGTGATCGGGCCTGCATCATCCGTGATCAAAGCAGTAACAACCGAGTTGCCCGGTGACTGATCCCCCTTCGGGTCATGTTTAATGACTGGCGGAAGATTCACTACGTAGATTTCGAAATTCGCATCGGAAACATCCGACACGCCCGGCTGATTGATTGACGTCAATCGAACTCGAGCGGTTGTTGTTGGCGGACCGCCAAACACAAGAGTGCCGCCTGTGTTAGGAATGGAACCGGTGTTTTCCCACGTTCCGGCAGGATATCCACGATTCAACTCTACCAAAACGTTGCCTGTGACTCCGCTCGGAATGAGATTTATCTGCTCAAGCGCAGAACCGTTTAGAACTTCTCCTCCGTTCGGCCGGACAACCTGAATGGACGGAGAGAAGATTGTGAACACGTTGTTAGATTCGTCTGTCGCACTTGGAGTGTTGATACTTGTCACGCGAACTTTGCAGTTGGCTTCAGTTCCGCCAGCACCGACGACATTCCACAATTGCGAACCGTCATTCGCTGTGTTTGCAAACAGCATGTCCCACGTCCCGCCCGGAAAACTGCGATTCAATTCAATATTGACATTGCCGGTCACACTTGTGGACGTCCAGGTTATCGTCTGATTGGTGCCTGCATTCCAAAACTCGCCGCCATTTGGCTGCAATACAGTTATTGACGGCACCACAAGATTGGACAAAGTGAAGCTGAGATTGTACAACTGTATCGCATTCGTCGTACCTTGGTAGACCCGAATGTAGTACGTGCCCGCGGTCGGAAGCGCGGTGTTAGGAATGATCTCGGCCACGCCGGCAGGTTGACTACTTGCTTCCGCAAGAATGGTGGAACCGTTCGTGCCGATAAGCCGCACGGACAGATTCACGTCATCTGTTGTCCGAACCGTGTCCCCCGCCGCACACGCGCAAGCCTGAGTTTGCGCACACTGGTCATAGAACATGCCGACAGGAGTGACTGTCACTGTAATCTGCCTGTTCGTCGGCACTGTGAAGGCAAAATAGTCTTGATCACCGTTGTCGTCAATCGAGAGATTCGTGACTGTCGTTGTGCCGTTGGCGGGGCTTCCTAATGAAGTCGCAGTCGCGGGCGAGTCATTGGTTTCGGTCGTATCTCCGTATTGCCGTTGACCGCCACGAATATCGTCATGCTGCGGGCCATCGTATGCCGTGCAGATGTAAGGTTCCATCAGGAATTGACAGTCATCGGGACAGACATGGGACAGACCGATGCCGTGTCCCGCTTCATGGGTGACTACATTACGAAAGAAACGATAGTCTGAGCTTGAATTCTGCCAGCTTTCGGCGTTATCCAATACCATGTCACCTGTGTTCGGGAAGTAGTTGTAGGCAAGGACGCCTGATGAGCCATCCATGGGAATGGCTGAGAGTCGAATATCGCCTCTGACGCCAATTACGCCGGGTGAAGAAAACAGGGCGGCACCATCGTCGTTCGTCTCTTCCACGTAGGTTAAGCCAGTCAGCGCCTGCCATTGATTGAAAGCCTGTCTGAATTTCGCCTTGCCATTCGCCACGCTGCCGAATTTGGCAATCATCATGGCGTGAATGTTGTTGGCCTGATTCCCAAATCCGTTCGGCGGTGGATCATCCGGGACGGTTGTTCCGTCCGGCACAAAGCTGTAGGTGAGGACTGTCGGTTCACCTTGAGCTCCAGTCGTCCCCGAAGCTGTTGCCGTCCATCGGCTACTGCTGATATAGGACGCAGGGTTGTTGTAGATACGATTAACCAGTGACTGAACAACATCCTCAGGAGTTCCTGGATCGAAACAGTACATTTTAGGCGCCAATGCGCTCTTCCAAGTGTCTTTATTCCCTAATGCAGTCACCGCATCCCACGGCGAATCGTTCTCGATGGCTTTACCGCAATCCGGGCAAGTCACGTCAGCACTCCAGACGGCGGACGGAACGGCAACAAGCAACCCAAAGAGGGCAATTAAGTAGACACGAAAACCGACCAAACAAGCTTTCATCCCAGGACCCATTGGTTTCATCGTAAAGTTAAACTAGTGCATCTTCTGCCAAGACGTGGCGAAATCTTAAGTTAATAGCAATTCGAGGCAGATGCAAGGCCGAAATGCTGTGAAGGAAATTTAGCAGCAACCAACTCCGCATATTCCACAGCAAGGAATCTGCCAAAGCGCTTGCATTCGGCCTAACCGATATGTATTTTAAATGTTTATAGACCGTCTCCGCTTCGGCGATTAAGTATTGCAAAACAATTATTTAAGGATAACCGCATGCGCCCCGTGATTTTCTGCATAGCCGCTGCATCTTTGGTGGGCATGATTTGGCAGGCTCCTGTCACACCCAATCGCGAGCACCCTGCCCAGAAAGCAGAGTTCTCATCCCAGCTCCCGCCTCTCGCGGTCTGCTTTGCCGAAGGCACCGATTCTGGCTACATGGCAGAATGGACCCACCGATTGCTGGACAGAGAGGGTGCGCTGGATTTCAACCTCGGCGGCCGCTGGCAAAACACGGCTAACGGGAGCACAGGCAGTCAGGGCACAGGTATCACATTGACCTATAGCTTTGTCCCGGACGGCGTGCTGATTCAAGGTCAAGCCAGCCGCTTGTACACACGAATGAACCAATTGTTTGGGAATCAGCAGGCTTGGCAGGATTTGTTTGCGCAGGTCTTCGCCGGCTGGTCTGAGGTAACGGGGAATACCTATGTCCAGGTTTCCGATGATGGAGCCGCATTCGGAAACAGTAGTCCGGGAGTTATCGGAGCTCGCGGCGACGTTCGAATAGCAATGGTTCCGATTGACGGACAAAGCGGAGTATTGGCCTACAACTACTTTCCAGACCGTGGCGATATGGTGCTGGATTCTGACGAGAATTGGGCCTCCGGTACCAACAATTACCGGTTTTTCCGAAACATTGTTGCTCACGAGCACGGCCACGGCTTGGGAATCGAGCATGTTTGCCCGATTAACACCACCAAACTTATGGAGCCGACGTACACCTCGGCCTTCGATGGACCACAGCATGACGATATCCTTGCCGGGCAGCGCGGCTACGGAGATCCCTACGAGCCAAACGATACCCAAAGCTCCGCTCACAATCTTGGTCTGATCGACGGAACCAGGGTTACTGAACTTGCAAGTCTTGACGACGACGCCGACACGGATTGGTGGGAGTTCAGTATCGTGAACGGTCGCTCATTGACAGTTGCACTTGCTCCTGACGGGTATGACTACCTCGAAGGTGAACAGAATAACGATGGAAGCTGCGAGGCCGGCACGCCATACAGCACACATAGTAATCAGAATCTCAATCTAACCCTGACTGATTCCAATGGTAGTCCATTGGTCGTATCCAACTCCCAGCCCGCAGGAGGAACCGAGGAGATTTTCCGTTACGATGTTCCTCAAGGCCAGACTAATTTGAAGGTGCTGGTGAACGGTGCAACGAACAACACGATTCAGCTCTACCGTTTGACGATTGAATCAGTGGATCCTGCTACACCTTACCTCAGCGGATGTCCGCTCCGGATTGACTCGACACAGGTGGGTGAACCTGTTGCTGGAGCGGTCGTTTTGACCAATCCTCCGCAGGCAGGTCAACTCACTGTCTCATCAATCACAGTCAACGGACCCTTTTCCGTCTCACCTGTCGGCCCAATGTCACTTGCGCCGAACAGCGACCTTCCCATTACAGTGACATTCAACGGGGAGACAGAAGGTTTTCACAGCGGAGAATTGGTCGTCAATCATAACGGACCGGGCGGCGTCCTGACCTGTGAAGTGTCCGCCTTTGCCATAACGTCATCGCTGATACTGTTTACCGGATCTTCGACGAATTTCGGTGATGTTCCGATTGCCACTGTAGACAGTACCCTAATCGGACTTCGCACAGTTGGAAACGTGCCATTGGTCATCAACTCAGTGAACACGCAGTCGCCGTTTTCGATTAACTTCAGCGGACCCGTTGCCCTGCAGCCCGGGCCTTTGCTGCGCTTGTATCCGCGCGTTTCGCCGACGGAACTCGGAGAAGTGCGTGGGTGGCTGATCATTCATCACTCGGCTGCGAGTTCGCCGGACTCGGTCGAACTGATTGCAAACGGTACTCCGAATTTGAGTTCAGACGAGGCGAGTTTGCTGCCAACCGAGTTTATGCTGCATCAGAACTATCCCAATCCGTTCAATGCGGTAACGCAAATCGCGTTCGACCTGCCTCAACACGCCGCAGTCAGTCTGAAGTTGTACAACATACAAGGACAACTGGTTCGCGAGTTGATTGGCGATCGCGGTTTCAGTGCCGGCCGTCACGTTCTCAGCTTGGAGGCGAGTGATCTTGCCACCGGACTTTATGTGTATCGTTTGGAGGCTGCCTCTTTCAAGGCGGAACGCAAGCTGCTTTTGATGAAGTAACATGACAGACTCACAGTCAATTCAACGCTACAAGGTATCATCCAAGCTCTGCATGGTACAAAACCTGGGAGTGAATGGTACGCTCTTTGGCGGGAATATGATGGCCTGGGTTGACGAAGCGGCGGCGATATTTGCGCATGAGCACACCGGCGAACGGTACATGGTTACTCTCAAGTTTGGCGAGTTCGAGTTCCACCATCCGGTGCGTGAAGGCGACATCATTCATTTTTTCTGCATGAATCCGCGCATCGGCCGCACAAGCTGTTCTTTCGAGATAGAAGCCGTCACGACACATGGGACCGTTGTCGTAAAGACAAGCGCCGTGTTTGTATGTGTCGACGAACACGGCCGCCCCAAACCGATTTCCCGCACTTAGTACTTTCCTTTTTGACACTTCTGGATACCATCCAACCCCAAAGGCGCACATGAGCAAGACAGTGTTTCGCACAGATCACTCCCAGCAAACAGCGAATGGAACCATTCGAAATGGAGCAAGTCAGCCGGTTCAACCGTCCGAACTCTTCGGACTGAATGTGTTTTCTCTGTCAGTGATGCGTCAAGTCTTGCCGAAACCAGTATACAAACACCTGCTGGAGATTCACGACTCCGGCACGTCGCTCGACCCGGCGACGGCGGATGTTGTTGCCGCCGCGATGAAGGACTGGGCGCAGGCCCGTGGCGCGACACACTATTCGCACTGGTTTCACCCGCTGCACGGATTGACGGCAGAAAAGCATCAGTCGTTTCTGATTCCGACACAAGATGGCGGAGTCATTACAGAGTTTACAGGTGCCAATCTGATGCAAGGCGAGCCGGACGCTTCAAGTTTCCCTTCCGGCGGAACGCGTTCGACATTTGAAGCACGTGGTTATACTGGATGGGATCCCACAAGCCCCGCCTTTCTGATGGAAGGTCGTTACGGCAAGACGCTCTATATCCCGAGCGTTTTTCTGGGTTTCAATGGCCATGCGCTTGATAAGAAGGCGCCGCTACTGCGTTCTATCGATGCGTTGAGCAAGGCGGCGATCCGTGTGCTGAAGCTGTTCGGCAATGAGGCGAAACAGGTCGTCACGACGGTGGGCTGCGAGCAAGAATACTTTCTTGTGGATCGCGCGCTCTACCTCCAGCGCCCGGACTTAATGACATGCGGCCGCACACTATTCGGCGCACGCCCTCCGAAGGGTCAGGAAATGGAAGATCATTACTTCGGTTCTATCCCTGAGAGGGTACTCGGGTTTATGGAAGATCTCGAACTTGAGCTGTATAAACTTGGCATTCCGGTGACGACCCGCCACAACGAAGTGGCACCGGCACAATTTGAGATTGCACCTGTATTCGAACGGGCCAATATTGCCACCGATCATAATATGCTCATGATGTCCGTGATGCGGCGCGTTGCGGCACGGCACGATTTCGCCTGCTTGCTGCATGAGAAACCGTTTGCGGGGATCAATGGCAGCGGCAAGCACAATAACTGGTCAATGGCTGACGACAAGGGGAATAACCTGCTTGAGCCGGGCCACACTCCGCACGAGAACGCTCAATTCCTGGTGTTTCTGACGGCTGTTGTTCGCGCCGTCCACTTGCATTCCGACCTGATTCGAGCTGCCATTGCGACACCGGCAAATGATCATCGTTTGGGAGCCAATGAAGCTCCGCCAGCCATTATCAGTGTCTATCTCGGGGATACACTAAGTGAAGTCGTTCAATCCATGATCGAGGGATTGACGCACAAGACGAAAAAGCAGGAATATCTGAATATCGGGGTTTCATCCCTGCCACAGTTGCCCCTGCACGATTCAGACCGTAACAGAACGTCGCCATTTGCGTTCACGGCCAACAAGTTCGAGTTTCGTGCGGTCGGAAGCGGACAGAACATCGCACGCCCGAATATGGTCATCAATGCGATTGTGGCGGAATCACTGAATCACGTGGCAGCGGAGATTGAGAGTGCGCTACAGCAAGGTCAAGAGTTCAACGATGCGGTTCGATTGACCGTCCAGCGCGAGCTTGCGGCTCACAAAGACGTGCTGTTTGGAGGGGACGGCTACTCTTTGGAGTGGCATAAAGAGGCTGAACGGCGTGGTCTGCCGAATCTTCGTACAGCGGTCGATGCGATTCCCGCATTTAAGGCGGCGAAGTCCGTGGAACTCTTCTCAAGACTTGGCATCCTCAGTGAGTCTGAGTTGCACAGCCGCTATCATATCAAGCTGGATACGTATATCAAAACGATCAGCATTGAAGCAGGCCTTATGTCGTCGATCGGTGCTACGCAAATTCTGCCTGCGGCTCTGGCGTATCAACGGAACGTCGCTGAGACAATTGATGCCGCTGAAGAAGTGCTGTCCGCCGTCCCGCTTGCCGGTCAAAGAGGTCTGCTGGAATTGGTGACTCAGGCAATCGAGCGTTTCATCTCGCGATTGAAGCACCTTGATCGAGCTCGAGCTGCGGTCCCTGAAACGGACGATCATCTGCTGGTTGCATCGTATTATCGGGACTTCATCATTCCTGCAATGCATGAGCTGCGTGCCTCGGGGGATGAACTTGAGGTCATAGTCGACGACAGTTTATGGCCAATGCCCAAATATCGAGAGTTGCTTCACCTGAGCTAAGTTACACGGCATCGTGCCTAATGAAGCCCCTGTGGTAACTGCAGGGGCTTCTGTTATGTTAAGAGGTCACACAACATGAGAAAACGCAAGTTCTCGAGCATTGCGGGTCACTAATACGTTGAATATTGTGTAATTATGAAGAATTGAACATCCCCAACACAACCCTTTCTTGTCAGTTTAGCCGGAGGAATGAGTCCAAAATTACTCTCTAAACCCTTGACAATTCAACGGATTGATATTAACTTCAGTCAGTCCCGCTCGCCGTGTGCTGCTCCCATTACCCTTTCATCGAAAGAGGCAAGCCAGCACGCGGTTTTTGTTGCAATCCGAATAACTCCCGCCTACCTACGCGAACGGGCAGTCCTGCCCGGAGGTGTCGCATGAACAAATTGAAACGACTGTTTTGGGGCCTTGTCGCGCTTGCGGCTTCGTCAGCTGCTTGGGCTCAAGGCACCGGAAAACTCGCCGGCACAGTTGTGGACGCCAGCACGAATGACCCTATCCCCGGTGCAAATATCACTGTGGAAGGAACAATTCGCGGAGCGACCACAAATGTGGACGGCGAGTTTTTTGTTCTGAACTTGCCAATCGGTACGTACACGGTGAAAGTGACAACCATTGGCTTCGAGACACAAAACGTGACCGGTGTTACGATTGCGTCCGAACAGACGACGGAGCTAAACATCCGCTTAAAAGAGACCGTGCTTGAGGGTCAGGAAGTGACCATTACGGCAGAGCGGGATGTTGTCAAAAGGGATGTAGCAAGCACAGTCCGTACTGTAGATACCCGCGAAATCACAGAACTCCCCGTAACTCAGTTCTCTGACGCGCTGGCTCGGCAGGCAGGTGTGGTTGGGAGTGGCACTAATCTGCACATTCGCGGTGGTCGGCGTGACGAAATACTCTTCTTAGTCGACGGCATGTCAGTTCGTGATCCGCAGTTTCAACGCCGCTATCTGCAAGTTCCCAAAGCTGCGATTGGTGAAATGCAGGTCATGACTGCGGGATTCAGCGCTGAGTATGGAGAAGCGCAGTCCGCAGTAGTGAACCTCGTCACGCGCGATGGCGACCGCAAGTACACGGGACATGTTGAGCATGTGATGGACTTGGATGGTTTTGGAAACGGCAAGTTCAGCGACTTGGGCAACAGTGTCGCGGGAGATTTGCCACACCAGCCGGATGATCGCAAGAATGGCTATCAGAACTACGACTACACCGAGATGTCCATCTCGGGACCCGAGCCAATCACGGATCGGCTTCTTCCGCAACTCGGAGTTGAAGTGCCGGGATTCACGTCGATTTTCGCCTCGGGAACGTTCTGGAGTCGTAACGCAAATGAGTTTGGTACGAACATTGGAGGCGATACGTGGTTTCGCCCTCAAGTCTTTGATTGGTTCGGATCGGACATTCGCAAAGCAGAAGCCTACAACAATACAAACGTAAAAGTCACATACAATTCAGAGAAGAACTACAAGTTAAGCATTGGCTGGGTTAGCAATCAGGAACGTGTTAATCCGTATTGGTATAGGCTCTCGCAGGTCTTTCCGTACGATTTTCCACTTTCGGAGCAAACCGCCGGAATGCACGCTTTGGCGTCCATTCAAGGTCTGGCAACGAATGCGGATGAATACAGGCAGTGGACCTATCAGGACCTAAATGGCGACGGAGTGGTGGATGGCCGCGACGCTGAGCTGGCGGATGACGACGGTGACGGTCGGGTCGATGAGGAAGCTTTAAACTGGGTCGACGACGATGGTGACGGGCTTGTAGACGAGGATCTTCAGGCGTATTTCTACAATCCTTCCAATCACGTACGTGCTGAAACCATCCGTGACCAGCAATTGTTCCTGACTCTGAATCACAACTTGAGTGCGAAAACGTTTCACACTCTCAGGATCGGGGTTTATGACGCATCGCGGATGCTGGCCGGCGGAAACAAGTCGGCCAGTGAATATGGAGTCGCATCAGAGCCATTTGTGGACTTGCCGAACGCCGATGGCCGCTATAACGGGCGCTACGACATCGGAGAGCCGTTCACTGATCTGGATGGGGACGGGCTATATGATTTCAACAATCCGAGCAATGCATACCCCAACATCAATGGATTCCACATTGCCGGCGATGGACTTGCGGGAAACAGTCAACAGCTTGTTCCCGACTGGGCACGCTTCGAGTCCCAAACCTATACATTGAAATGGGACATCACATCGCAACTTCATCCCCGGCATCAGTTGAAGAGCGGATTGGAATACAACTACTACAACGTGGCTGCGGAAGATAGGCCGTACCCCAGCATTGCTAATCGCGGGCAGGGTATCTACACGGATGTTTATCGTTATTATCCGTCAGCGGCTGCAATGTACCTGCAGGATAAGATGGAGTATCGCGACATCATCATTAACGCAGGTGTAAGACTTGACTACTGGCGAATAGGGGGTGACGCGATCCGAACACCCATTGCGAATGACCCTTCACGAGCCAACTTTGTGGATTACGAACCGCCGGGAAAGAGCGGCGAGGCATATGTGTCGCCAAGACTGGGAATCGCATACAGCGTGACGGACCGTGATGTATTTCACTTCAACTATGGCTATTTCTATCAACGCGGCCGCCACGACTACTATTTGACAGGTGTCAATCAGCTGCAAACCGGCGGCACACCTGTGATTGGGAACCCCGATCTGAAGCCGTCCAAGACCATCGCCTATGAACTTGGTGTGCGTCACCAGTTTGGTGCGGATTTTCTGCTGGATGTTTCCACCTATTACAAAGACATCAAGAACTGGATTCAGACGGCATCGCAGAATCAACTCTACTTCGAGTTAGGCATACCGCTTCAGAGTCGTCAAAATGCGGCTATCTATTATAACGCGGACTATGCTTCCGTTCGGGGATTTGAGTTCAATTTGACCAAGGACTATGGCTCCTATTTGTCGGGACGGTTGACGTATACGATCTCCTGGGCGACCGGCAAGAATTCCTACGACATCGGGTCGGACGTGACTCGCAGCAACTACGTGGTTCCTGCCGGGGAGACTCCGTTGGCCTGGGACCGCCGCCATCAAGTCGTTTTCAATCTCGGCGCGAATTACGCGCTGAAGGGCGAGCCATTCTCATCTGAATGGCTGCGCTCTGGTTGGACAATCAACTGGCTCTCACAGTTCCTTTCCGGCTTGCCGTACACTCCAACTCAGGTGAATGGCAACAACATTGAAGGGCAAGAGTTCGGCAAGAATTCCCCGTGGACTTATCAGACGGACATCAACGTTGCGCGACACTTTCGAACAGGTGGTTTGGAGTGGCGTGCACTGCTTGAAGTGCGCAACCTGTTTAATGTCCGCAATGTGCTGGGTTGGGATCGCAACCAGAACACGATTGACACGTATAATGACGGCGAACCTGGCTTCATAAACGACAGCAATTCGCCAAACTATGGTCTGAATCCAAAGGCCGGAGCAAATCCAGACGCGTGGGACATCCCTCGTCAGGTTCGCGTAGGCCTCGCGGTTGACTTTTAGGCAGAAGGGTTTCACATGAAGTATCACTGTTTAAGACTTATTCTGCTGATTGCCTCGATCCTCGTCTGTTTGCCTCAGAAGGCAGATGCGCGGCGAGTTACTGACCGTGGACCTGTTCGCAACATGGATGACGTCGATCCCGGAGCGCGTCCCGATGTGATTGCACACGACATTGGAAACGTGTTGATGACTCTCTCGAACTACGGAGAGGTCGGAAATCCAAACAATGTTCCCGGTTTTGCCGGGTTCGAGTTCCCGATCAACAGTGGAAACGACTTTCTGTTCTCCGCTGGAGTTTGGATTGGCGCGGACATGAACGGAGTTCGACTCGTTTCTACGGCCACCGACGGCGACAATGGCACCGGCGAGTTTTATCCTAAGAACATCCTCGCCATGCCCTTTGCGAATACGGCATCGAATCCGGATTGGCACCTGACCTCGAAGTCTTTTAGCCGGTTTGACGACCGTTTCTTCGTAGCAGGGGCGAAAGGCGCGGACGACGATGGAGATTGGGATCCTTTGACGGATGACTGGGACGGTGATGGGCGACCTTCGAGCAATTGGGATGGCGGGCGCGGTCTGATTGGTTTTGACGATGACAAAGACGGCCAGGTTGACGAAGAGATCGTCAACGGACTCGATGACGACGGGGACGGATTGGTGGATGAAGATACCGATTCAAGCGGCGATTCCAACAGAGACGGAAACTGCAACTATGACCCGGAACCGCATATTGACGAAGATCCTGCCGGTGATATGTCCAACGACTATGTGGACAACGATTCGGACGGTCTGATTGACATGGAAGACTCGAATTTTGACGGAGATTGCTGTCCCGGTTTTTTGGACGACGATGGTGATGGACTCGCGGACGAAGACGGCGTGGCTCGCGGTGTGCAAGAGTATTACGCGGTCTACATGGACGACATTCAGCCGCAGTTTGTATCAAGCCCGGATGTTGATGGACATACACCGTTGAATCTCATCGTAACACAGCGGACGTACGCTTTTCCTGAAGACTATGCTGCAGACTTCATACTGCTGGATTACCGAATTCGCAATGTCGGACCATTGCCGTTGCGAAACGTGTATATTGGCCTGTTTGCCGACCCTGATATTCTTGCGCAGGGGGAGGGCGGCGATGCCGGGTCAACGGACGACTACAACTACTACGACGCCGGCCGGTTAATGGCAGTGCATTATGATGAGATCAACGATACCGACGGTCCGGGTCCCGGTGTATTTGCTATGCGTGTCGTCAAGACACCCGTTGCGCTGAATCAACTACGGGTCTCGTTTAGGAATTTCGAACGCGTGGCGGGCGGAGACCCGGAGACCAATGCAGAGAAGTACAATATGATGTCGTCAGGCGATATCGATCCGTTAAGCCCGACCGCTGGTGACTGGCGTATGTTGATTTCATTTGGCGCTGAAGCTACAAACGGATTTACGATTCGCCCGGGCGAGACGCTGCCGATCACCGTCGCTTTCATTGCCGGAGATGATACCGCGGATATTGGTGTCAATGCCGAGTGGGCGCTTGCTATGTACTTGAATGACTTTCAGGGTCCGTCCGCTCCTGAACCGCCGGAATTCTCGCTCGACGTATATGAAGACCGTGTCCGGATTCGTTGGAAGCCGAACGCAGAAGCGTCCATTGATGCTATTACTAATCTTGCCGATTTCGAAGGATACAGGATCGAACGCAGAACCGGCCAGACGGTGTGGCAAACATTGCGAGAGTACGACATTATTGATGAGCTCGAAGGAGAATTTGAATGGCAGAATTTCAACTATGGAATGCCGACTGATTCAATTCACTACCCCGATGGCACGTTTGAGTATGTCTACTGGGACATTGGACTGATTCCGGGTCAAACGTACGAGTATATTGTGCGGGCTTTTGACACGGGTGTATTCGGAGCGGGTGTCCTTGAGTCGAGCCGAACAGGATACACAAAGTCAGTCACAATCGCCAAGCAGGCTGTCGAAGGCGAATCACCTCATGCAGACTTGAGCAAAGTCTACGTGTTTCCGAATCCCTACAAAGGGGGTCACCGGGGCGAGGCGATACCGAATGAGACGAACGCAGGCCTCGAGTTTGTTCGCAAACTGTTCTTCCGGGGTCTTCCGACTAATATAGAGCAAGGCAAGTGCATAATCCGGATCTTCTCGCTTGCCGGCGACTATCTTGGTTCAATCGACCACTATAACGGAACTGAACAGGCTGAATGGAATCTCCGAACTCGCAATGGTCAGGAGATCGTCAGCGGCATCTACTACTTCTCCGTAGAATTTGGCGGAGATAAGTATCTCGACAAATTTGTCGTCATCAAATAACCCACTGGAGCACTTTGCATGATGACGAAGCATGATATTCTTATTAGCCTCTTGATATTCGCTATGGCATGTCTCACTGCGTGCGACGATCCCCGTACGCCGCCTGTGACCGCGCCGAATCCGGCCCATACTGAGACAATACTACTGTGGCAGAATGCCTCCTCGAACGGTGAGATCATCTCTGCGGAATTTGAAGTCGCGGCACCGCTTGCTTCAATCAATCTCCCGGGGGTAGATCGACCGGCACGCCTGACGATAGCAGCGTATGTCCTTCCGGATGATGACGTAGAGTGGTACGAGAGCATTGTTTCTGACTCTTTCCCCGCGTATGGCACTGAGATTGTGCGTTACCTGGTTGGGATAGAGACACAACAAGGGGTCATAGATTCTGTTGCGGGCGTCCGCGCACTCTGTGATTCGCTTCCTGAAGACTGTCCGCCTGATACGTCGGGACTTCTTCCAGCCGAATCGCAGGCTCGGAGCATACAAGAGACGTTTCAGGATTCGCTGGATATTGCGATTTCGGATACGACTGAACTGGGAGATAGGCGGGATTCGCTGGGACTGGTGTTAGACGACCGATTCACTCTGGCGCTCTGGATGGATAGTGACACTACAACCGCCTATCCGGACGGCTTGCTGTTGCCTGATGGAAGACTAAGTGGACAGGGAATATATCTCGCCGAAACGAACGCTCAAAGCGGCTTCAAAGGACGCGGCTTTCACTTGGACTTGGCGCAGTTCGAAGCTGCAGACTTGAATAACCCGGGTCGGCCAATTGAAATCAACTGGACGACGTGCTTTCCCGGATCACAGCGGCCCTGTATGTCCGTTGGTCAGCACACGTTGTATGCTCGTGCTACGGGCGCGACTACAAACATCACAGCGGCTATCGTCTTGGTTTACGCGGAGGATCGGCCATGAAAAGAGCTCAGGCCTCGAGGCCATTACTGTTGATGCTCGCGACGCTACTTGGTGCTTCGTCGGTTTTCGCATTGGAGAAGGTGGGCACAACCTCCATGCAAATTCTGAAAATGCCCATGGGCGTGCGTGGGGTCGCGATGGGCAATGCCTTCGTTGCGGCCACGGAGGGTGCAGAGTCCGTCTGGTGGAATCCGGGCAGCTTGACGACGACCAGAAAGAATCAGGTCCAGATTACTCAGATTAACATGCCCGCTGAGATTCAGTGTAATTCCGTCTCCTATGCGAGTCCAATTGGACAGTACCGTGCCTTTTCTGTGCACATAGTAAACTTGTTCACGAACGATATGCCTGTCCGAACGTGGGAGCGACCGGAAGGGACAGGCGAGTACTTCAACGCCTACGACTTCGTGCTTGGAGCGTCGTACGCGGAACGCTTGACAGACAAGTTTTCACTCGGCGGCCAATTACGATACTTGCGCAGTGCCTTGGAAGAACAGGCGTATAACGGAGTCGCAGTTGACCTTGGAACGATGTATCAAACAGGGTTACGCTCTCTTAAGTTGGGAATGGCTATTCAGAATCTTGGGCCGGATGTGCAATACTCGGGCGACTTTCAGGATCATCGTGAAGCAGCATCGAACGGAGAACCCGTGGCAACTGAAGAGTACGAGGGCGCGTCCCTTCCTACGATGTTCCGCTTAGGCATTTCGTTTGATGTTTGGGAAATGCTTGCCATGAATAAGTCAGAAGCTCATTCCGGCACTTTTGCGATTGAGATGGACCACCCGAACGACAATAAAGAGCGGCTGAATCTGGGCGGGGAGTACGGCTACAAGAACACACTATTCTTGCGCGCGGGCGGAAAGTTCGGATACGATGAGGAGAGTTTCGCCCTCGGATTCGGCCTGAACTTCGATGTCATGAACGAATACATCCTGACCTTCGACTACGCCTACTCACATTGGGGAAATATCACTTCTGCAAGCGAGGGGTTTGCGGACCAACCGCACCGCTTTTCGGTTGCTTTCGCGTGGTGAAGGAGTAAGCAATGCAAAAGAATCTTATAGTTTTCACTCTTCTCCTCGCGCTGGCCGGCACGTCGTGCAAAGTCTCGAATTCCGGTTCCCCGTTTGAGAATCAACCTCCCACTACGGCTATCACCTCGGCGCCGCAAAATGGTTCAACGGTGAATCACTACCTGACACTGCGTTGGAGTGGGAATGACGTTGACGGCGAAATCGCCGGATTCAACATGTTTATCGACGGAGAACTTGTAGCTTTTACAACACGCACGGACAGCACCATTTCGTTTACCTCGCCAGCTTCGGGCGAGGCAGTCTCACACACGTTCAGTGTGCAGGCGGTCGATAACGAGGGATCGTCAGATCCCGATCCGCCGCAAAGGCAGTTCTACACAAGCAATACGGCACCTACCTGCAGTTTCTCCAGCACAAACACAGTACGGCCAAACTCGTTTGTAGGGAGGGGATTTCAACTGCGCCTCGAAGCATCGGATGCGAATCGTTCTGGAGTTGAATTCTCGGTGAGTATAGATGATACGACGAGCTGGAGCACGTGGTCCACTGACTCCGTATTTCTATTTGCCGACACATCTCTTGGCTTCTTTCGATCGGGAGTTGTTCCTCTTTCCAACAGTCGCCTGACAGAAGGAAGTCACACGATATATGCGCGCTGCCGCGACTCCGGGCAGGCCGTTTCTCCCACAATTTCGCGGACAGTGAATGTGGAGATCGATCATCGTCCGGTAATCACCGGAATCCCTGCTCGATATAATTATGGCATCGCTTCCGACAGTCTATATCCCGATGGTTCGATTTATCGGAGTAACAATGCAGAGCTAATTCTTGCATTCGAAGCGGACGTTGCCTCATACAGCGGAGTGCTCAACGCATATCGCTATCGGGAGTCCATGAGCGCATGGAGCAGCTGGCAGGACATCCCGGAGCTGGTATTGACCGATTTGCCTTTGGGATCTTACGAGTACTATTTTCAAGCTCGCGACGCCGCGGGTGCAATATCCGATTCCGCAACGCTTGTGTTTAAGTTGCTCAATCAGCAGTTGTCGGACAGCATTCTGGTCGTAGACGAAGCACGAGAAGCGGCGGGCGGCGCGTCAGACGTGCAGATCGACAACTTCTATTCCGCGATTGTCGAAGGGTATAATGTTCGACACCTTGACTTATTCGAACGAGGGAATTCGCCTCTGGGGACATATCTGTCGCCCAAGGATATTGAGTTCATTGGCCTGATTATCTGGAATGCAGATGAACGGAACTTAATTCAGGTCCAGAATTACCGGAGAATACTGGGTGAATTCATGTCGCGAGGAGGCCGTGTAATCTTCAGCGGCTGGGACTTTATGAGCGCATATACGACTGAACCCGCAGCGACATATGGAGGCTCTGTGTTTGAGTACAGATTTCTGCGCGTATTCAGTTGCCGGCGTGATCCCAGCACGAATCCCAACGTGAACGCACAGGTGAATGGATTTACCGGCGCTAATGGCTTCCCATCGGTTCAAATTGACGCGACAAAAGTTCCTGTGCCAGTGTGGCAGGGTGCTCTGCCTCGCACATGGGTATTTGAGCCACGTGGGGAGTGTTTGGTGATTGGACGCGCAACTACCCGAGACCCGAATTACTTCCAGAACGATCAAGTATTGGCATACGTGTATGACCTAAGTTTCCGTGTCGCGGTGTTTGGGATTCCGCTCTACTATTGCAGACAGGATCAAGTGGAAGACTTGTTTGATGTTTTGGTGCCGCGCATGCTGACCGGCTTAGGCTCCTGACGAGAGGGATTAGCCGCAAAGAAAGAGAACCCGTCGAGCAATCGGCGGGTTCTCTCTCTATATGAAGACAATAACAGAACGATCTCAGTTTCGAACCACGCGATTGTAAAGGCCCGTACTTAGGATCACGAAGCTTACGATCAAGCCCGCATAGATAGGCTCGATTCCTAACCAATAGCTCCCGTTTTCCGTCCAGAAACCAGAGAGCCTCCAGGTTAATGCGGAGAGACCTGCGAAAGTCATCGCCATGACTGCGATGCGGGGTGAGGGAGGGTTCTTTGAGAACCACGCCAGCAATCCCGGAAGCAGAAGGGAGGGAGCGGCGATCGAACCGATAGCATGCCAGAGTGCGATGACTGACGACGAGAACCAGGCTAGTGAGAACGCGCAAATGGCAGCACAGATTGCACCCACTTGCACGTACGTGAGCACCGTTTCTTCACTGGCAGATCGCCCACGGGCAGCAACATCTCTGCCAAGCGCAGCACCGGCAATAAACATATAGCTGTCGACCGTGGATGCAACGGTTGCAACGAGGGCGGCGAGAAACAGTCCGAACAGTCCCGCAGGAAGCACGCGGGCGGCTAGTTCGGGAAATGCGAAGATTGGCGATGCCACGTCCCCAAGTAAGGCGCGCGCGTATAATCCGGTGGCGGTTGTCATGAAGTCAAACAGTGCCCAGAAGACGATGGCAACCAGAATACCGGGGAGTACTATCTTCTCTGACTTTGCGGCATACGCGCGCTCATAGAACAGCGGTTCAACGAGAGTTGTTGATGCGATAAAGTACCAAACAAGCACTGCGCCAATTGTTTGCCCGCCGGTGGGGGTCAGCAAGACTTCGGGCACACGCGCCTTGATAAAGCTTAGCCCGCCGTAAGTGGAGAACAGAGTCACAACCATCACGGCAAACCCGACGTACATCAGCAAGAATTGAAGCAAATCCGTGCGAACCACACTTCTCAAACCGCCTCGAAAAAGGTACAGTGTCGATAAGAGCGTTCCGACCACAAGCGACACGGTGTACGACCATCCGAACATCCACTCTATCAACTTGCCCATCATCAACAAGTATGCGGCGGGCATAGTGGTAAGAAAGATTATACCACCGCAAAGTCTCGCCGCATTTCGCCCGTAGGCAAGTTGGAACCGATCCGGTAATGAGAGTAGCTCAGACTTTCGCGCTCGCTTAGCCAAGACAAGCGCAAAGATCACCGCGTATAGGTAATAGGGAGCACCGAAGACAAACCAGTTCGAGAGTCCGTAAGAGTACGAGTACTCGCTGACTCCAAGAATTCCACCGTACCATGAAGTGACAAGAGACATGACGAATGCCGGAGCGGAAAGTCGCCTGCCTGCAATGATATACTCCCCGAAACTGCTCGCAGGCTTCCAAAGGCCCGCCACAAACACTGCTCCCAGTGATATCGCCACGATAACGAGATCAATCGTGGTCGCGTGCGCGAGACCCCAGGACTCCATTACAGCTCGACTGCCAGCGTGGTATACAACGCACGGGGAGCACCGACAATATACGTTGGTCCGTAGCCCACCGTCTCATATTCACGGTTTAGCACGTTGTTTGCCCTCACACGAATCTCTGCCAGAGGAACATTTCCGGGGAGGTTTCTAATTCTGTACCCTAAGTCAATGTGAACGAGCGAATAGGCGTCAATCTCTGTCGATTTGTCTTCACTGTTATCCGTGAATTGCGCTCCCACAAATCGGGCGCCGAGGCCTCCGATAAACCCGCCGTATTCGACATCCGCTTGAAAGTTTCCGAGATACAGGGGATCCTGACCGATTCGATTGCCATCGCGGGATGTCGGCTCATATGTAACCCAGTCGATCTCAACATAATCTACGAATCTGTGATTTGCCAGTGCGAGATTGCCACTCAGTGTGAGCCACCGAAAAGGTGCAAGACCACCGACGAACTCGAAACCCTGATGGCGTACCCGCTCGGCATTTGCCGAGAGCAGATTCCCCAAGTCGTCAAGCTGTCCGTTGTCTGTCACAATGGCGTCGCGAAGATTCATTAGATAATAATTGAGGCCAAAGTGCGCAGTCCTCCAATGTGCAATGCAACCGATTTCGAAGTTTGCAAGCTTCTCATCATTCAGCATTGGGCCGACATACTCTCCACCTTGAGTTCCTCTTGCGAATCTGTTCGGAGCGATTAGCGGAGTGGAGTAGTAGTCTTGCGCATTGTATAAGTCCCTAAATGCAGGTTCACGCTGTGCGATGGAGGCATTGGCATAGACAACGGACAAAGGAATGTTCTTCGCTGTATTTCCGTCATGCAGGCGGTAGTTAAGCCCCACCCGAGGGGCGAGCGCCGAGAATGATTTGTCCAGCGAAACGTCGAACAGCCGATCATCACTCATCTTGTATCGTTGGGTCTTAACCTGCAAATCGAACATCGCCTGAAGGGGGTCCGCAAGTCTGATGAGATTATGAACGTAGCCCGCGAAGACCTGCTTCTCAACTCGATAGTCGTAATAGTGGAAGTTCGGACGAGCTTCCGAAGGCAGTTGTGAAGCCCATTGAACCGTTCCTTCGTGACGGGCCTCATGCAGACGAAGTTCTCCACCGACCACTGTCTGGCCAAATCTATGCTGTAAAGTGGATCGTGGAATCCAGCCTCCGTCAATCTCTGCGACGTTTCTACGGCGCAGAACGTCTGCGTTCAGCGATTCTGCTGGAAGCGAATAGAAGTAACGGGACAAGTCTTGATCGCTGCGGAACTGATCGTAGTAACCGTCGCCTCGGAAGATGTAAAAAGAGTTATCCAGTACAATATTATCTCGCAGTCGCCACGTGTCATGCAGCTCATAGTGAGGTTGAAAGAAATGGTCAATCTCGCCCGGATAAGATAGAGGATTATATCGTCGGTCTGTGCCTTTGTCACCGCTCACCTCACCGTTCAGGAAATCTCTTGTGACTCCTTCGTAGGCAAGGTGTGTCTTGGAAGGTCCGCCATAAAACAGGATTCGCGTCGTGTGACGATTCGAGAATCTTGTTGCGGCGAAATAGTAACTCCAAAGCTTCGCCCATGAGCCAAAGCGATACCCATCCGATTCCATGCGCGTGAATCGGCCTGCAAAGCCATAACGCTTGCCGACACGCCCGGAAGTGTATTGCAGAGATGCGCGTCTGGTATTCCACGTCCCGTACATTCCTTCGGCCCGCAGCGTTGGGCGATCGCCAAGTCCTGGAATCTTTGTAATCAGATTGATTGACCCCCCCAGTGACGCCGCCCCGTATAGCGAACTGCCGATACCACGTTGGACTTGCATATCTTGTACGTCCTCGGCGAAGTCGGGAAGGTCAATCCAGAATACTTCATGTGACTCGGCATCGTTGAGGGGGATACCGTTGAGATAAACACCAACTCGATTCTGGCTGAATCCCCGCATGCGCAAATACGAGTAGCCAAACCCGTTGCCTCCATCGGAGTAGGTGTTCACGCTTGGCAACTGCGTGAACAGTTGGGGCAAATCCTGTCCGTAATGAGTCTTATCAAGAATTTCTCTGCCAACATTTGAATACGTTACCGGATAATCTGATGCAGCACGCGTGGTTGTCACAGTAACTTCATCAATTTTGTAACGTGGCGCCTCGCGGAGGCTCTCTGCGGATTCCTCGCCGGGAACAAATGGCCTGAGTTCGACATTATACTCTGTAAGATCGGCGTCGGCAAGCACGAGCACAACCGAAAAAGGAACATAACCGTCGCGCGAGAACTTCACAACCACGCTTGGTTTTTCAATTGGCTCCGTAAGGTATCTGCCAAATCGATTCGTGGTCGCGATGGTGTCCAAGTCCAGTTCGACCAAGACTCCGTCCAGAGCACGGCCGTTTGACCAGTCACTGACGATGCCTGTCAACGCTGACTGGCCGAACGCGTACGTACAAATGCCCAAGAGCAAGACGTGAAACAGCTTCATGTGAACTCCAAATGTAAAAAAAACCGCAGCCAATCGTTAGACGGCTGCGGTCATTCACTTCTGGGAATCCATAACTGGTGGCCCACGATACCGCACCGTTTCCTCCGCCGGCATTATCCGGTTCAGGTTCGAGGGACTCTCTCAGGCCGCTTGTGGAAAACCCATGCGACCACCCCTACGGCTGCACGTCAAAGATACACATGCCTCCAGAATAATTCAAGTCTTTGCTTGAATCTCGTGTAATTATTCACAAACTTACGCCGAAAGCGTTGTTCGACAAAGGACTTGACTTGCCCAATCTTTAGCTGTATATTTAATATGACTGGCAAAGTCAGGTTTAAAGGTAACACCATGCTTATTTCATTGCAGGCCGATTACGCACTCCGCATGCTCATGTTTGTGGCTCGTGGCTATGACGAGGGCAAAACATTTGTTACTCGTGAAATTGCGGAGCAACAGCACATCCCAAGGGTCTTTCTGACCAAAATTGTCGCCTATCTGTCCAGCGAGGGGTTGCTAGAGACCCATCGTGGGAAGGGAGGTGGAATCGCTTTGGCCAAGAAGCCAAGTGAAATTAATGTTTTACAGGTGATTGAAGCCTTTGAGGGGAGTTTGGCATTCAACGAATGCACATCTGACCCGACTTGCTGCGTTCACTCTGAAGAGTGCACCGTTCGACACTTGTGGTCAGAGGCAGAGGATATGCTGCGTGGGTTCTTCAGAGAGCGGACATTAGCCGACCTGCTCGAAATGGAGGAGAAGCAGCAGTTTACGCCTCTTGCTTCGGTTTTTCGCTCGCCCGCAGCTGAAGTTCCCGATCCCGCAGCTGTTTCGGCGCGCGCCGCAAGAAGTTGACGATTTTTGAAATTGAAGGATAAAGTTTGAGGAGTAGCTGTGAACCAGCTTGAAATTCGTGATCTCCACGTTGCAGTCGAGGGGAAAGAAATTCTACGTGGGCTGAGTCTTGACGTTCCGGTTGGGGAAGTGCACGCGATCATGGGGCCAAACGGGAGCGGCAAATCTACGCTGTCCGCCGCAATTATGGGTCATCCAAAGTATGAGGTGACTGGCGGCGACATTCTTTGGAAAGGCGAAAGCCTGCTTGAGATGGAACCAGATGAACGTGCGAAGAAGGGCATCTTTCTGGCTTTTCAGTACCCGCAGGAAATCTATGGAGTCTCCGTCAATAACTTCCTCCGTCTGGCGATGACCGAAAGGTTTGGGCAGACTCCGAGCTTTAAGGAGTTCGATACCGAGATAAAGAAGTGGCTCAAGCTGCTCGATATCAGACCGGAGTTTACAAAACGCTATCTGAACGAGGGATTCTCGGGCGGCGAAAAGAAGCGCAACGAGATTCTCCAAATGGGAATGTTGAAACCGGAGCTGGCCATCCTGGATGAGACGGACTCTGGATTGGACATTGATGCTTTGAAAATCGTTTCGCAGGGTGTCAATAGCTTGCGTGGCCCAAACTTCAGCGCACTCGTCATTACACATTACCAGAGATTGCTGAACTATATCGTGCCGGACTATGTTCACATTCTTGTGGATGGGCGGATTGTTAAGTCAGGCGATAAGACTCTGGCCTTTAAGCTTGAAGAGCAAGGCTATGATTGGATCAAAGAAGAGGTTGCCGCCTAAGCATTGACAGCCATCGGCGCAGAAGAGATAGTCGACAAATCGACTAAGTTGCTGGGATTTCAGGTCACACTTGACGACTCGGGCAGACCGATGGTGGACGTTGCCAAGCTGCCTAAACAGAATCCACCCGGCAAGCTGAACATGAAGCGCACGGTTGTGATCGATACCTCACCCGCCAACGATGGCGAACAGTGGCCTGCGCCACGCTTCGAAATCTTGATCGCAAATCTTGATTCAGTTGGCATTTCCGTCTTGCAGCTTGGGAATGCGTCATGCACCAGGCTTCTGCGAGCGAACGAACACTTCTTGAAAGATCGTGCGGACAAGCGGGCGTCTTACATTGGCCAAGCGTTGCTTTGGATTGGAATGGATTCAGCGTGGCGCTTCATTGCTGCGGGACTGGGCAAACCCCAAATTGTTATCGCCGCAGACAAGGGTCGGGTTACTCCAAGCTGGCACGACACCTTTGTCGTCGATGCGTCGTCGCACGCGCCGGAGAGCAAAGCGCTCGGACCAATTTCAGTGACGTCTGTCGCTACAGCAGTTAGCGACGCACTGAAACAGATTGGCATAAGTGCGAAGTTGTGATGCAGGATGGAACGCGTTATGGCAGCCCGCTCGCAAAGCTTCGCTATCTGCAAAGAGCAAGAGCGATTGACTCGGAATATCCTGACGGTGTGATTACAGTCACACATTGTGGCAAGCTGGGGGATTTCATTGCGACATTGCCGGTTGCATCGTGGCTATTCAAGACACGCCGCCGCAAAATCCATTTTGTGCTTGCAAAAGAGTTCAAGCTGTTTAACCAAGTTGTCTCACTGCTCAAGCTGCAAGAGATGACAGCCGAAGTTACACTGGCAGATTTCCCGATATTGGATTGGGAAAAGGGCGGACAACCGTATCATCATGATCCAAACCGATACGGAATTGCAGCGATCGAAACATACAACTTTGGTTTTCGACGGACGCCGCGCCGATTCGTCCCGCAGTACGTCGCAGGTGAGTATGGACTCGGCTATGACTCGCAATTTCAGCTGAATCTCGGTGAGTTCGAAAGCAGCACTGCGATCTTGGTAAGCGATGAGTTTATGCTGCCGGAAGTTCCGGACGCATCTGTGATTGACCATTCGGAGGATATCCTCGCCAATGCACGCCGTATGGCCGGAGCGCGCGAGTGCCATGTTTGCCAATCAGGACTCTTTCACGTCCTGGATTGGGCCGGTGTCACGCCTACAACGGTTTACATTTACCCGCATTCCACGAACATCTGCAAGTTCTCTAATCGATTGTCCGAGCACCATTATCGTTACGTTCAGCGTATTGTGAGGTAGCTGCTTAGTGTCCGGTTACATCATACACGGCGGATACTGGTGCGACGGCACGGCGGTTCATCCCGGCGCAACCAAGTACTCGGATCGGCGAATCCGCACAACCGCGTTCTTTGAGGTTTGGTATGAGTTCTTGCGCAGATACTCGAGCCCTGAGAAGATTATCATTGTAGATTCGGCAAGTCCCGTCAAACCGGATCTGACCGGGAAAGATGTTGAGTTCGTCAGTTTGAAACGCAACTTCTTGCACGGTATGACTTGCGACACAAAGTTCTGCGGGGCAAGCCGCGCGATTCTGATCGGTGCATTCTATTCGTTTATGAACGATGCGGAGTACTCGGTCTATATGGAACAGGACTGCCTGATTTACGGCGAGGGCATAATTGAGCGCGCGATTTCCGAGATGAAGGCGAAAGATAAGGGCATTTCCTTTTCACTTGGCGGCCCGAATCGTTCCGACCAGAGTTTGATGCTCATTCACCGTGACTACTTCTTGAAGTTTCTGGACGCATATCTTGCGATACCACAGAATGATCGCGACATGGACACAGAAGACAAGTTCTTGCAGATCATCAGGGACCATGAGTCGTTCGTGGAATTGCCGTTCGGATATGGTCGGAATCGCCCGATCAATTTTAGGGATAAGATGTTTTCGGCGCAACAGTGGCGGCCGGACGAATTGGCGCAGTTGTTCTATAAGACCGAGTCCCCCGCCTTGCGAAACTTGCTGGAGTATGACAATTCAGTCAAGTTAAAACTTGGAAAATTTGTGCGCCGCGTCACCGGACAATAAAGAGATACGGATCACTGGAGTTAGATATGCCTGCCTCGAAAGAATTCACGCTTGACCTCGACAACTACGACAAGTACGGCTTCTCAGTTCCTGAGAATAACGTCGTAAAGTTCGAAAAAGGCTTGTCCAAGCACGTCGTAGAGGAGATTTCGCGTTACAAGAGCGAACCCGAGTGGATGCTTAATTTGCGACTGAAGGGCCTCGAATACTTCTATAAGAAGCCGCTCCCAGAGTGGGGTCCCGACCTCAAAGTCATCGACTTCGAAGATATTCACTACTACATCAAGCCCTCAGACAAGGTAGAGCACGATTGGGACGCGGTTCCAAAGGAGATTCGTGAAACCTACGACAAGCTGGGAATACCCGAAGCCGAAAAGAAGTTTCTTGCTGGCGTAGGCGCGCAATACGAGAGCGAAGTCGTCTATCACTCGCTTCAGGAGCAATGGAGCAAGCTCGGGGTCATCTTCTTGGATACCGACACCGGACTTCGCGAGCATCCTGACATTTTCAAAGAGTATTTTGCCAAGTGTATCCCGGCGGGCGACAACAAGCTTGCTGCTCTGAATACAGCGGTGTGGTCAGGCGGAAGTTTTATCTACGTTCCAAAGGGCGTTCACGTTACCATTCCTTTGCAAGCGTACTTTCGAATCAATGCAAAGAACTCTGGTCAATTTGAGCGAACGCTGATCATTGCGGATGAAGGCTCGAACGTCCATTATGTAGAGGGCTGCACTGCACCTGTCTACTCCAGCGACTCGCTGCATTCTGCGGTCGTCGAGATCTACTGTAAGAAGCATTCGAAGGTCCGCTACACGACCATTCAAAACTGGTCGAAGAATGTGTATAATCTCGTGACGAAACGCGCTATTGCCGAGGAAGGCGCGACCATGGAATGGGTGGACTGCAACATCGGATCAAAGATCACGATGAAGTATCCGTCCGTCTACCTGATGGGGCGCGGCGCCAAGGCGGATATTCTTTCGGTGGCTTATGCAGGTTCCGGCATGCACACGGAAGCGGGCGCGAAAGTCGTACACAAGGCCCCAGATACGACGTCTGTCGTGTTGTCAAAGTCAATATCTCGGGGTGGAGGCCGGACTTCTTATCGCGGTTTGGTGGAAGTTGCCAAGGGAGCAACAAATAGCAAGAGCAATGTTAGTTGTGATGCGCTGCTGTTGGATGATCACAGCCGCAGCGACACCTATCCTTACATGAATATTCAGGAAGAACGAGTCGAATTAGGTCACGAGGCAACCGTTTCCAAGATAGGGGATGAGCAAGTCTTCTACCTGCAGAGTCGAGGCATTCCCGAAGAGGAAGCGATGACGATGATTGTGCGCGGGTTCATTGAACCCGTTGTCAAGGAGCTGCCGATGGAGTACGCACTCGAGATGAATCGACTAATACAGCTACAGATGGAGGGGTCGGTTGGCTGACAGACGGCGACCAACCTGCGAATGAACAACTTTGAGACAATAGCAACAGGTCAGGACTTGACTTCTTCGGAGCAACGTGCAAGTTGGATTGAACAGGCGCGTGCAACCTCCCTGCCTGCCCGTGACAACGAAGAATGGCGCAAAAATGATCCCGCCGCTTTCCCGTGGCAGACGGCGGGAAGTGCCGCGGACGCTGCACAAATCAAGAGCACACTTGCTGTGCGAAGCGGTTTGACACAAGACGCGCTGCTTGCTACTTCTGCTGACCGCGAAGCTTTCGCTGAACTGCTTAGTTACAGTTCGGATGACGTGGACGCGAAGTTTCTGAGTTATCACCGCGCTTTGACGGGACAGCCGCTCTGCCTTCGAGTTCCTGCGAGTACAACAGGAGTTGTGATCGACCTCTCGCATCACTACGCGGGGCAGGGCCTGGCCGCTCCTTCGACTCTGATTATCGTGGAGCGCGGCGCTGAAGCCATCGTGCACGATCGGTGGATAGGCGAGGGCAAAGCGGTTCCGTTCATCGGCCGCACGGAGATTCTTGTCAAGCAAGGTGCGCGACTGCATTACGTGCATGATGAACTGATTGATGCCGATGCTTCGGTCTATCGCACAGGACGTGTGAGAGTCGAGCGGGACGGCTATCTGAACTGGTGCTCGTTTACGACCGGATACAAGTGGCATGTCGCAAAACTTAGAATTGACTTGCTTGGCGCAAATACTGAAGCACATTTGAGCGGTCTCTTCAGCGGTGACGGAAATGCGCGTGCCGAACATAGAACGCATCAGCACCACAACACCCCGAACGGTTTCTCAAATCTTCTGTTCAAGACTCTGCTCGCAGGAGAAGCACACTCGGTCTATCAGGGCATCATCACTGTCCCACAGCATGCACAGAAGACGGATGCCTATCAAACCTGCCGCAATCTAATGTTGGATCCCGGCACACACGCAGAAGCTATTCCTAAGTTGGAAATTATTGCCGATGATGTGAAGTGCAGCCACGGTGCGTCCATCGGTCATCTGAACAAAGAGCAGATGTTCTATTTACAGGCTCGCGGATTGACTTTCCGTCAGGCACTTACCGCGATTGCAACCGGTTTCGCTGAAGAAGTCATCAACAACGTCCCTGAAGTCTTGGAAGACGTCCGTGATAATTGGCGAGAGCGAGTTTCACAAACTGTGGGCCGGGCAACGGGTCGCTGATATATACAAAACGCCCCGTGCACTATCGCCAGGGGCGTTCTTGTTAGAACGCTATCGAGATTCTTGAGCATAGAATACTTTTTATGGAAACAAAACTCATTAAGATTTGTACAATTGCTGATCTCCCAAGGAACGGCGGTAAGGGATTTCAGGTGGGGTCGTTGGAACTTGGATTGTTCCAGGTTGACGGCAAGCTGTATGCGACATCGGATGTATGTTCGCACGAGCATGAGTATCTTTCTGACGGCTGGCTGGAAGGGGACTGCATAGAGTGCCCGCGACACGGAGCAAGGTTCTCGCTGAAGACCGGCGAGGCGCTGTCATTGCCGGCGACGGAACCAATCGAGACATTCTCTGTCGAACGACAAGGAGAAGATGTTTTGGTTGCCGTTCCAGTGAAGTATTTGCAGTCGGAAGGAGCATAATCGCATGTTTGAGCGCGATGTTCGCAAAGACTTCCCAATATTGAACATAAAGATCAACGGAAAACGATTGGTCTATTTGGACAGCGCGGCAAGTTCACAGAAGCCGAATGATGTCTTACAGTCGTATTGCAGATTCTGTGAATCGCGTTATGCAAACGTGCATCGCGGCATTCATACACTCGGTGAGGCCGCAACGGGCGACTATGAGGCTGCCCGGCGCACTGTTGCCGAATTTATCAATGCCCCTTCTCTCGAAGGTGTGATCTTCACTCGCGGAACGACGGAATCGATTAACTTGGTCGCTCGTTCCTTTGGACACAAGTTTGTCAAGCATGGACAGTCCATCGTGTTGACCCCGATGGAGCATCATGCGAACCTCGTGCCTTGGCAGTTGGTCGCAAAATCGGTTGGCGCCGAGTTACGCTTTATACCGATCAAGAGTGACGGGTCGCTCGATGTGGCAGAAGCACGTAAGTTGATCGACTCCGGCACTGCACTCATTGCTGTGACGCATGTCTCCAATGTGCTGGGAACCATCAATCCGGTCGGCGAACTGATTGAGCTTGCACATAAGGTTGGGGCAAAGGCACTTATCGACGGTGCGCAAGCCGTGCCGCACATGCCGATCAATCTTCGCGAACTGAACCCGGATTTCTACGCATTTTCGGGCCACAAGATGCTGGGTCCTACTGGCATCGGTGTTCTTTATGGTAGACCGGAGATACTTCAGGACATGGATCCGTTCCTGACCGGCGGTGAGATGATTCGTGATGTGTACCTCGACCATGCAACCTGGAACGACTTACCGTATAAATTTGAGGCGGGAACCCCGGCGATTGCGGAAGCAATCAGTCTTGCCGAGGCTGTTCGATACCTTACTCGGATTGGAATGGAACGAATTGCGCAGGCTGATCACCTTCTGACCGGCCTCACGCTTGACAGATTGAGTCGTGAACCGGATGTTACGGTGTACGGCCCCGGCACTCACAGGGGAGCAGTAGTCTCTTTTAATGTCAAGGGAATTCATCCTCACGACCTCGCGGGTCTACTGGATCGCGAAGGAATTGCCATTCGAGCCGGACATCACTGCTGTCAGCCGTTGATGCGCTGGCTGGACGTTTCGGCGACTGCACGGGCAAGTTTCTATCTCTACAACTCCTCAGATGATGTTGACGCGCTGATAGACGGCTTGCGCGTGGCACGAAAAGTCCTGGTATGAACGATCTCTATAGTGATATCCTGCTTGATCACTATCGCCTTCCACGGAATAAAGGCAAGTTGCCTGATGAAACGATCAGTGTCGAAGGCAAGAATCCTTTATGCGGTGACGAAATCGTCTTGCATTTGAGGCTCGAGAACGGTTTGGTGAGCGATATCACATTCGAAGGCAACGGATGTGCGATTTCCATGGCGAGTGCTTCCATGCTCACGGAAGACCTAAAGGGTCGGACAATTGATGAAGTGCGGGAGCGGATAAGTCAATTCCGCCATCTAATACGTGAAGGCGAAGAGCCTGCGGGTGAGTCGATGAATGACATGGCGTCGTTGGTTGGTGTTGCGCAATTGCCTGTTCGCGTCAAGTGCGCGACACTGGCATGGACTACCATGGAAGAAGCAGTCAAGCAAATTACAAAAAAATAACTACTTAAAAACGTGTTTGCCCAAGAATGCCTCCAACCTAGGCATTCTTTTCGTTTCCGGCACAGACGTCACGCCCGTTGCAATCTGCTATAGGATGTGTTATATTTGCTTTTCAATATACATGGCCCATGTTTTGCAACTCTTTGCCCAATTAGATGGGAACGAAGGAAAGAAGATTGTTGACTTGTTTAGCCGCGCACTAACAGTCCCATTACGATTAGGCGTTAAACGAATTCTGTAAAGACGAGCAATAGACGCATGAACTCCATGGAACGCACACCGGCAAATGACGCGGAAATAGCGGATCTGACGCTCCCCGATCCGCTGGAGCTCTTGCACCACGATTTTCGAAAGATTGCGTTGCTGGGTGTCGGACTAATCGGCGGATCCATTGGGCTGAAGCTAAAAGCGATGGGTTTCACCGGTTCCATCGTGGGCTATGACAAGCAGGACGTTCTGGAAGAGGCTTTGATGCGCGGTGCCATTGATCATGGCGCAGGCGATATAGCGGAGGCTCTGACGGGCGCGGAACTTGTTGTGCTTGCCATGGACTTGTCGCAAGTCGAACAAATACTGCCAACCGTTCTTCGCACTTGTTCTCCCGACTCAGTCATCATGGACACAACAGGTGCCAAGGCCATGCTGATGAACCTTGCACAGGACACGAGTGGTGCGCGTGGTGTCTTCATTGGCGGGCATCCGTTGGCGGGAAGTCATCGACAAGGAATAGCGAACGCAAACCCCGATCTGTTTGCCAGCGCGTACTGGCTCTTGACGCCGCCTGAAGGCGTGCCGGACGAGCGCCTTGGCGCACTGAAGTGGTGGATTCGCATGCTCGGCGCTTTTCCCATAATCCTTGACGCTGAGTCGCACGACCGAATCACGGCGGCGACCACTCATATGCCGTTGGTTTTTGCTCTTGCCCTGACAGATTGGCTTGCGGTTGTCAGTAGAGAGGTACCCTTGGCTCAAAAGCTCGCAACAGGGCACTTCCAGACGATGACCGCGCTCTCTGCTTTGCCTGCTTCGGCCTGGGAGTCTGTGCTTGCAGCGAACCTCAGCGAGACGAAGCAGGCGCTTGACTCATTCTGTTCGCACTTTGAAGAAATTCGCAAACTATTTGAAGCCGGTAAACTTGATGAGGTCTGGCAGAGAGCTTATTCGTTCCAACGCAAACTTGCACGGGAAAGGCCGGGGGATTGGGATTCTCAGTCCGAGTTGACCGTTATCGTGCCCGATCGCCCCGGGACGCTTGCTCGCATCGCCGGACTGCTTGCCGAGCATAATATCAATATTCGGGACATCGGAATGCTCCACAGCCGTGAGCGTCACGGCGGAGTTCTGCGAGTAAGTTTGGAATCGCAATCTGACGCTCGCAGCGCAATACAGATTCTCAAACAGCATGGCTATACTGCGATGCTTCGCGATTAGCAGATTCTACTTCTGTGAGAGAGAAATCGCCCGCAGCATTTGCGGGCGATTCTTGTTTCAAGAGGTTGGCAATCAGCGCGGATTTCCGGTAATCGCTTCCTTCATTCCATTGTAGCGACGCTTGAGCAATTCGAGCGCCGTTAAGTAGCGCAATTGGGTCTCCGCCATTTCGGCCATCTCTTCTTCGATGCTCACGCCGTTCACTCCTGTCACGTCTTCAGGAATCTGTTCACGCGTGATGCGCGGAGCGAGATCGCCGGCGTCTCCACTGGCGGGAAGGTGACGCTCGTCGCTGCGAGCAAGTTTTTGGTTATCACCGTCGAGCTGCTGTCGAAGCTGATCTTCAAACTCTACGCGTACCCGTTGATAACCAGGCGTCTCAGCGTTCGCGATGTTCTGCGAGTGTGCTCGTTGCCGCGTAGCCTGTGCATCCAAGACGGCCTTCAGTGTCCCAACAGTCGGATTCTGACCGACCAGAAAGCTTTGAATTAGATTGTCTGACATTCGAGTAATCTCCCTTCGGCAGTTCAAACAGCAAGCCTTGTGCCAATGCTTTAGGTTGACATGACATGTTCATCCTTCAGGCAAGTCCAGTAAATTCAAAAAGAAAGGCAGTCCGGAGCCAAAGTCCGGACTGCCTTTGCTTGAATGGGACGGGCAGTTACGGGCAGGGCACGCCGGTCACGACATAGATACGTCGATTTGCTGCCGAGATGTCATCAGTGAACTGCGTAGCGGAAATCGGTGTCAGAGTTAATAACGTGTAATCCTCTGGAAAGACCGGTTCCGAAGCCGTGGCAGACCAAACATTGTAGCAGCCACAGTCGTTGCCCTGCGGCGCGCTCCAGCGAAGCTGCACCTGATTTAACGCAGCGAGGCGAATGGCAGTAACTTCAATCGGGACTCCGCATTGAGCATCCTCAAACGGCGCGGTTCTGCCCGTCAGGATCTGATACTCCTGACAGTAACAACCGGACGTATCATACTGCGCGAGGATTCCAGTCAAATTGATCGCGCCAACGGGAATCGAGTCTCCAACCAAGGTATCGCAGATATTGACGCGGAATTGCACGGTGTCCATTCCGCTTACAAGGTGATAGTTTACGCCGGCGGCAAAGGTACCGACTTCAACAAACGTCACATTACTGACAGTCACGTGGCGTGATTCGTAATCTTCAGGCGCGCAGGCGGCCGCAGCTTGGGAAATCAAGTTTACTGCAATTTGAGTCGGTGCAGGAACCGAGTGCCCGTCAGAAATGAACGTTACAGTAGCGGCTTCTACTGCAAACTGCGAAAACTCTGTTAGACCCGCGAAGTGATCCAACGCACCTCGAATACAGACAGAGTCACCTGGCAACGGTAGGCGCGCGGCACCGATCATGTTCGTTTGTGCGGCCGATCCGAATACCAGTACAGCACAGCCGTTGGACTCGACGTAGAGATTTCTGCGGCACGAGTCCCGATAAGTCACCACACCATACGTAACAAGCAGCGAATCGTTCCACACGGGCACGCCGCACGTGTCACGCTGCAGGATCTGGCAAATTGTAACTGTGTCAGGTTCAGCCGGCACTCCACATATCGAAGCTGCTCCGGGTGTTCCGCGATCTCCGTTGTTTGCACCACTCCATGCCATCGTTGCTGCGCACCAGTTCGCGGGGTTTGCCGGATCCAAGGTCGTGTTCGTCAACTGCGCGCTGACTCCAGCTGTAAAAGGCAGACCCCCGTAAGTAACGGAAGCAACAGTGATGTTCGACGCGTCACGCAGACTTAGGGTTTCCGACGAATTGTTCAGCGCGAGTCCCCATCCAGAAGTGCCGTAGTGGTAGGCGTAGTTATCGGGAACTCCGCCGTTGGTTGCACTGTCGCCATTGGAACAGAAGACGAAGTAGCCACCTGCGGAAACAACTGGATTGCCTTCGAGCGTATCAGAACCGTTGTTGTCGGAGATAACCCAACCAGAAAGGTTAACGGCAACGTTGCCGCGATTATAGATTTCAAACCATTCGCCTAAGCTATCGGCATTACCTGCGAAGTTCGGGTTGGGCATGACTTCTGTGAAGATGATATCATAGTTCGAACCCATGACTTCAAATTGTGCCGTGCTGTTCGGCGCGACTGTGTTTCCTGCCACATCCTGCACGTTGTTGACCGTCAGGGTATAGAGATTAGGAGACAGACCTGCGCCAAAAGTCAGCCGCACGGTGCTATTGTCACCTTGCAGCACAGCAGTCGTCGGGTTGCCAACGCCGTTATCTACGCTGTAGTTCGTCGCAAGATTTGCTGTCGCTGGATTAAGAGCCTCATCAAACAGAGCGTCCACTTGATTCGGCGAGGCAAGCGTAGCGGAGAGCAAGACGGGGGGAGTCACATCGGGCACGCAAATCGACGGAGCGGCTCCCGGTGTGCAGTTCAAGTAAGGTCCTGCATTGAACGCGCTTGCGGATTCATACCACTGCACGCTTTCCCAGTTAAGGCCCACATCGTTCAGGCAAACTTCAATCGAATTGCCGACATTTGTGCCTGCCAAGTCCGGATAGTTTACCGTAAGAGATCCGTGAACTATCGTTCCTCCGGTGAGCGCGGTGAAGATGGCGAGGTTGTCGCCATTATTATTCAGTCCCCATCCGCCCGTGGAATCAGCACAAACGATTTCATTGGCAATCTCAGGAAGTGCTACCTTCGACAGTATCAGGTACTGACCGGGGTTGATGATTGTTCCTGCCGGAATGTAAAGCGCGCCTTCCGTAACGGCCGGATAGACATTGTCATCCGTTAGAACCCAACCACCGATATTAATGGGCGAACCGGTGGTGTTGTAGATCTCTACCCACTCTGCATCAGGAACCGCACCGGCGTTGATGTCGTCATACATAACTTCGGTAATGACAACGGCATTTGTTGCTGCCCCAACGATTGTGAAACTACGTGTCAGATTGTTCGCCACGTTGCTCGCAAGATCTTCAATCGTCAGGACTGTAAGCGTGTATGTATTGGGCGACATTGCCGAAAAAGTGAGATGCACAAGCGCCGTGTTTCCCGGATCCCGAAGCGCAAGCGTAGGCGACCCCACTCCGTTGTTGACGGAGTAATTCGCCTCAATCTCAGCAACAGTCTGTAGAACGGGTTCATCAAACAAAACGTCAAGCTGCGTGTTTGAGATAACTGTAACGCTCACTAATGCAGGAGGAGTAACATCTCCACCGCTGCAAGGCGTGTTTGCGGCACCGGGAGTACAGTTGCGATAGCGACCTGTCGGAGAGTAGACAGTTGTTGATTCGATCCAGTCGGTAGGACTGCCGCTCCACGTTGCATTGACGTTACACTTTTCAATTGAGTTCCCTGCCGTAAGTGTAAGGTCGGGATACTGCACCGTAAGTGATCCGTCTATCAACGTTCCGCCGGTTTGCGCGGTATAGAGCGCAAGATTGTCTCCACTGTTGCCCAGTGTGAAGCTGCCGATATACTGAGTGCAAACCACGACATTCGGCAAACCAGTGGAAGTTTCTTTCGTCAAGACAAGATACGTGCCTGCGCCAATCATTGTACCGTCAGGTACTCGGATTCCTCCTTCGCCCCCGTCTGCGGGATACACATTGTCATCGATGAGTACCCAACCGCCAATATTAATCGGCGCGGCGGTCGTGTTGCGGATCTCGACCCATTCTGCGTCAGTTGACGCCGTATCGTCATACATAACTTCCGTGATAACAACGTCGCCAAAACTCTGTGCAAGCACGGGCATCGCAGCCCAGCACAAAGCGGCCAGCACCCAAAGCACACGCAACTGTCGCATCTCTTTCACCTCTTCAGAATAACTTCAGAAAAAACATCGTTCGGAGCAACTTCTCTGTCCCACGTGCCAAAAACTACAAACCGAAAGATAATGACAAAACGGTGCTAAAGCAAGTGAACGCGTTCACAAAGGGGGTCGTTAGTGCTATGTGAAACTCGCGTGAGTTAGTGATTTAACTCATTAGAATTGCAAGGAAACTTGGGAAACTTCGACCCATACTCTTGCGAAGAATACTATCCAGTCTCCGGAATGTGGAGGCAACGGCATAAAAAGAAAGCGCCTCCGTGGAGGCGCTTTCGATAAAGAGTAACGGCTCAACTAATCGGGTGTAACAACCTCAAGGTCAAGGGACAGTAGACTCCCTGCGATGTCCTCGAGTTCAAAGGGCTTGTTTAGTATCGCATTGGGTCCGTTCGGAAGGAAACCATTCTCGCTGTCGGAAAGGCCAACACAGGGAACGTCGCCACAGCGCGCACGCAACATCTCGACCCAGTCTGCAGGCTGATCAAAATCACCCAAGTCAATCATGATGAATTCCGGACGCTGGTCGCTGCGGACTAGCCAAACGGTGGCATCGTCAAGATTCGTGAAGACTTCGCAGTTATGCCCCAGGTGCTCAAGCATCCTTCTTGCGACATCCCGAACAGTGGGATTTGTCACCACAAGCATCCCCGGTCCTACTGCCATCTGAACAGATTCTTGTAATGGACTTGCCTCCCTCTGAAGTTGCTCCGCGAGCTTCTCCGCAAGTTCAGTCGTGTAGTCGGCAAGTTGCCTAACGTCCTGCTGGACTTCATCCGAAACGCGCGACACCACGACTAACAGAGTGGGCTCGCCTTCCACTTTGATGAGTTCATGTTCAAAAGAGCACGGTACGACTTGTCCGTCATTTCTCTGCAGTTGCACAGGGCAACGCAGATGATCCTCCTGCCAAGGCCACTCGGCAAACTCGTCCATACTCTTGCCAATCAGTCCGGGATGGGTGGCACCAAACAGTTCTGAAGCGGATAGATTTGATTCGAGAATCTTGTATTCGCGCGGCTCCACGAGCAGTATCGCTTCACTCGAAATCGCGCAGAGAGTGTTGAAGTTCTCCTGTGTCTGGTGCAGCTCAACTTGCAACGACTGCGCGTCCGTACGCCTTAACCCATACAAGAGAGTTCCTTGCTCGGAAGGAACGGGATAAAACTCGTGGATTCTTGACCCGAAGAGGCTCTCGAAGCGCTGAGCGCGCAACGGATCAAGAATGCCTGCAATGTTGGCTGGTTCAATGCCCGGCAGTATCTCATGAAGCATCGGCTTATCGACGAGCTTGGAGCAAATGTCGAGAGCTGCGCTGTTGCCTGTGATGACTCGCCCCTCGGAATCAATCAGCAGGACAGGTAGTGGGTTGAGCATATCTACGACAGCGTGGGATGTCGGCCTTGTAACCGGCGCGTTGCTCGCTTCAACTCTGTTGTGCTCGACAAATTCCAAGGCGACTGGTCCTTGTTCGTTAAGCGTGCCGGACAGCCTTGTCGCAATCACTTCCCCGTCAAAGAAATGCTTATCCATCTGGCATAATAGCCAACTTCCGTGCTTGAATTCCGTTGAGGCAGCTTCTTTCAAGAATTCTTTAAGCGAGCCTTGGAAGTTGGTTCCAATCACGGTTACGGAGTCGTCTGGCTGACCTCCCTTAGGCAAACGTAACAGCTCACGTGCAGCGGAATTCACCCGCAGAACTCTACCGCTTCCATCCACGACGCACAGCGGTGTACGGACCGCCTGGAAGATTTGGCGAAAGGTAACGGTTTCAGGCGCAGTCGGTTTCTGATCATCCTGTGGATAAGTAGGTTGACTGGCAACTGCCGATTCAGCCGAGTTTGGCTTACGAGCACGAAAGGCAAGGACCAGGAAGGCTGTACCTGCACACAACAGTAACAACGCACTTGCCGCACTGCCAGCACCCGTCGGCGAGGCAATTTCGGAAACAACCAGGAGCGGTTCCATGCCGGGGACATGCAGCTTACAGTAAGCCAGTGGCACACCGCCATCCAGGTTGACGATACCGTAGGTTTGCGAAATCAGCAACCCCCATGTCCCGGCACCTATCGGTGGCTCGCCGCCTCTGGTCGAAGCCAGGAAAGCCTCTTTGGGTCCGTTCATCAGGACCCAGCGTGTCGGCGGATCTGCTGGAAGAGCAAACAAGTCTGCAGCCCCGAAAAGGGCGACAAGTTGTCCAGGATTCGGATTCTGCGAACTGGCCGGAGGCCCATACTGCAACGCCAAGAAGCGGTCGCGCCCTGCCTCTGGATCCCCGAGTAGAATGTCGGGTGCACCGTACTTCGAAAAGCCATCCAGCGCCAGCCCCAGTCCAGTTGTGTCCCCGACAAGCGCATGGACCGACTGGTTGCCTCTTAGCAACACCCATCCTCGGGGGATCGCCTGACCGGACGGCCAGTTATCAACCATTTGCTGTATCTTATTTTCAACTCGCCATGCTGCCCAGTCCGAGGGGTGTTCCACCACGGCGGTTACATTTTGCCGGAGCATCTGATCGCGAAAAGCTGATCTTGCGGAGAGTAGCCGAGTTTCCCATTTGCCGGCCAAGTTCCTGAGTTTGGCCATTTCGAGCTGCTGGAAGTCTGTTTCCGCGGTTCGCAGGTGCCCCATGGACAACAAAGCACCTCCAAGCAGGCCTGTAAGGCCGACAGCAATCGCTACAATCTTCAAGAATGCATGCATACGTGGAAACCTATGAAAAAGCTTAGACAATTCAGCTTTCCGAAAAGCGCAAATTCAATGCCTTCCCGGAACGCCTTGACACTCTGTCCCAAAATCTGTAACTTTCGTGTTTACAGAATGTCGGAATGCTTCTACAGTGAGTTACCTGACCCGCTGTTGCAGGATGCACAGGGTAGACAGGACGAAACGCAAGGGAGAGGATAATGGGAGGTCGGTGGCGAACACTGTCTTTTGCTTTGCTCGCAGTGTCCATACAGTGCTTGACTTTTGCTGACCCATCGTTGGCGACGCCGCCGGATATCCTGTCGACACAAACATTTGACGAGCGGGGAGAGTTTTACTCAATCGCCATTGCCCACACCGACACGGCCTCGCCCGGAACGTACCTGACCGGAATAGCCTTGCAGAATCTCTTTCAGGCGTATGCAGTGAAGCTGAATCTCACCGGTGAGACCGCTTGGACTCGCACGTGGGGAACAACGAACCGCATGTTCGATTGTCTTTGGAGAGATGGCGGAGGAACTATGATTGGTTTCACGTCTGAGAACAGCACGCTTGACTATAAACTCGTGCACTTCAGCGGAGCGGGGACACTGCAAAACACTTGGAACTTTGGCGGCAATCAGACCTCCGATCGCGGTTACTCGGCGGCGTACAGTGGAACGGGGTTCTTAGTTGTTGGGCAGGTTACACCGGGCGTATTCGGTGATTCCGACGGCAGCATGGTTAGACTGAACCAGAACGGCGGAGTCGAGTGGTCTCAACTTTATGATTCATCTTCCGTCGTGCGGCGTGTTGCACAACTCGATTCGCAGACGATCTGGATTTACGGAACTGCTGACTCAATTGCAGGAGCCGGTCGTGATTTCTGGATGGCATCTGTCGATTCTATGGGCGAGCTTACCACACAGTTTCGTTTTGGCGGAGTTCGCGACGAAGAGCTGTTCGATGCAGTTCGAGTGAGCGAAGACTTGACTTTGCTTGTGGGCTGGACGCGCTCCTTTGGCGACAGTGCTCGAACCAACATTTGGCTTGTAGCCACAAATGACTTTGGCGACATCATTTGGCAGGAGTCTTTCGGCGGAACCGAAAACGATGCCGCGTTATGCGTGCGAAGTGTGGCGGATCGAGACAGCGGATTCGTAGTGGGGGGCTACTGGTCTGAACAGCACCTTGGAACACGCAACGCATTCCTCATGAAGTTTGATCAAGATTTCGACAGCGTTTGGGCAATCGCCTTTAACGACACTGTGAATTCCTCGGAGTTTCGAGATGTTGCGCTTGACGCGAACTTCCGCTATCACGCCGCTGGAATTCGTTCTACTCCGCTGCCACATGGCTTCTACATGAAGACGGACGTGGATCCGTCTGCACCCGTGCAGCATTCTCCGTTGCCCTTTTCGCTGCTACTGCCGGACGATGGCGCGTTCTTCACGACCGACACGATGCGCTTCCGGTGGGAGGCGACAACGGATCCGGATCCCGGGGACCAAATCGCCTACGCACTCTTGTTTGATACCGACACGTTGTTTGACGACCCTTTGGCAGTAGGACCGCTCCCGAATCCGAGTCACTTGCTAAATCGCGCAGATGACGTTTTTGACAGATACTGGAGAGTTGTTGCGCAGGACCAGCACGGTAATCTGCGTGTGTGCAGCGACCGCCATAGGCACGTACGCAAAATCCGACCGGATTCCACACTGGCGTTCAACCTGCTCGGTCCGGACAGCGGAAGCGCATTGACTACGCCGACTGGACACTTTTCATGGGAAGCGGCGCTTGATCCGGATAGTGCGGATGAGGTGATCTTTTACTGCTTGTTCTTTCAAAATGAAGATTCAGTCTCTCTGATTGACACGATTTGGGGAACGTCTTCAAATGTCACGTTCACGGACCATCCTTTCATTCAGGAAAGTGATACGGTGCGTTGGTGGGTGGTTGCTAATAGCAGGTATCCCGTGATGCAGCGGCAATCGAGACAGACATGGACATTCGTCAATTGGAATGTTTCTGCCGACCCCGGACCTTACGTTCCCGCGCAGTTCACCTTTGAACGGGCATATCCTAATCCGTTTAACGCGGTCGTTACGCTGGAGTATTCAATCCCTCAGGCGACGAATGTGAATCTCTCAATATTTGATGTAACGGGGAGAATGGTCGCGTTGCTCGCTTCAGGTGTCGAAGCTCCCGGCTCACGCACCGTTCGCTGGGATGGAACCTCTGACGGCGCAAACGTTTCAACGGGTGTATATTTCGCGCGTCTGAGTGCAGGCGGATTTGTCGCAACACAGAAGTTGCTCTTGCTAAAATAATAGTCGCTCAGTTTTTTGCTCAGGATCTGGAGTCCCGCGTTGGTTTTGCAACTTTTGACTTGCTTCCTTCTGCTCGCCCCAATGGCGACACCGCTGCTTTCTCAGTCTTTCAGCCCTACGGTGCTGGTTCGAGACGCAGGCGGCATTGGAGATGTGACAGCGCGTGACTTCAACGGAGATGGCGACATTGATTTGATGATTGCCTCATGGTGGCCCGGCGCCGCGCTGTACTATGATCGCGCCACATTTGATTCGCTTACCCGATATGAAGTGTACGTCTCAGGCGGTTCTGCGAGAAATCTTACATCAGGCGACTTTGACAATGACGGCGATTGGGACGTGGCCATCGCCGCGTGGGACGATGAGTTCTGTGCGCTCCTGCGAAACACAGGATCATCCAACCCGCAGTCCCTTTTTGCAGTCGATACCGTCTTCGCGCGGGGCGGAGGACCCTACGCGGCTAAGGCGGCAGACCTGAATGGCGATGGCGAAACCGACTTGATTACAAGTGAGTTGAGGAATGCCACAAATCAGGTGCGCATCTTTGAACAGTTGAACGGCTCTTTAGAGGAAATCTGGTTAAGCTCATTGGCGCACGATCCGCTTGGTTTGGCCACTGCCGACTTCAACGGCGACGGGACACTTGAAGTGCTCATTGCTGCCGGACAAGATGGCGGAGTCTACGTCATGCGTCATACGTCGATCGGAGGATACTCGCTGTCTCAGGAGATTCCCGGCTTCACGCTGACGGCTTTGGCCGCAGCGGACATTGATGGGGATGGGGAGACAGACATCTTCGCCTGCGATTTCGGCGCGGACCGCATTCGACGGTGGGAAGCAACCGGCACTGGTTGGGCGATGTCCCTTCTGCCCGGATCTGTGACGAATCCTCGGGACATCGAACTTGCGGACTTTGATGGCGATGGTTTGATGGATGTTGCCTGCACGGCGCAAGGGGAGCAGAATAGCGGCGGCGGGGTGTTCTGGTGGAGGCAATCTGCAGCGGGAACGTTCACGATTCAGCAGATTACAAACGAGTCAAACTTCTATGGTCTTGCCGCCAGCGACTATGATCTTGACGGTGACCTCGATTTGTTGGCAGCAAACGTCAGCAGCCAGCAAGTCGTGCTGTTCAGAAATCTCATGGGGACTCCTTCTCGCATCATGGGCACAGTATCCTCAGAGCGGGGCGGTGTGCCGATTGAGGGTGTTATTGTCACTGCGCTGGAGACAGGAACTACGGGGTTAACAGATGCTGCCGGACGATACGAACTGGGCGTTATTGAAGGTGTATTTTCACTTCGATTTCAACACCCCTGCTGGCAAACTCTGACCATTGGCGGCGTCGAAACAAACAGCGAGGACACGACATTTGCCGATGCGGCAATGCAACGTCCTGTGATAGAATTGCCTGTGTCATCTCTTAACGTGTTTGTGCAGAACGAGATTGTGTCGACCTACGAACTTTGGATAGAGAATTCCGGAGATGCGCCGCTCCATGTGGAATCTGAGCCGATGAGTATCGCACCCTTATTCCCGTGGATTGATGTCCAACCCAGGTCGCTGGCGATTCTGCCCGGAGAGTCAGGTTTGTTCACTGTCAGCTTTTCTCCTGATACTCTGAATGACGGGGTCTATGATTTCCTTGGGGAGTTGACACTGCTCACGAACTCATGCCCGGATACTGTAGTGCGAATCGCGATTCACGTAATTGTGCTGGATTCACCTGAAAGAGATTCACGGCTGCCACTCACGACACGAATGGAATCCGCGTTTCCAAACCCCTTTAATGCGACCGTGACGCTGCCGGTAGAAATTGGTGCCGCCGACCATTATTCAATCAGCACATTTGATATAATGGGCAGACAAGTCGCTACCTTGCATAACGGCTACCTTTCACCAGGACGCATGACATTTCAGTGGTCAGCCGGAGAATACGCGTCCGGAACCTATTTCGTAGTGCTTAAATCCCCGCGTGGCCGCTGGGAAACTTCTATAAGATTGATCAAGTAATCAGTGTGGTGAGGCGAACAACATGAGTGCAACGGGGACATTTGCAACAAAAGTTGGATTGGCGGAGATGCTCAAGGGCGGCGTCATCATGGACGTTACCAATGCCGAGCAGGCGCGTATTGCGGAGAAAGCTGGAGCCTGCGCCGTGATGGCGTTGGAACGTGTTCCTGCGGACATTCGTAAGGAGGGCGGAGTTGCTCGAATGTCACAGGTTTCTGTTATCCGTGAAATTCAGAATACTGTTTCGATTCCGGTGATGGCCAAATGCCGCATCGGGCACTTTGCCGAAGCACAGATTCTGGAAGCGCTCGAGGTGGATTTTATCGATGAGAGCGAGGTGCTGACGCCCGCCGACGAAGAGTATCACATCGACAAACACAGATTCAAAGTCCCGTTTGTCTGCGGATGCAGGAATCTCGGCGAGGCGCTGCGGCGAATCGCTGAAGGTGCGGCTATGATTCGCACCAAAGGCGAAGCAGGAACAGGAAACGTTGTTGAAGCCGTCCGGCATATGCGCTCGGTCATGAGTGAAATGCGCCGCGTGAAGGGGATGGGCGATGAAGAACTCGTGCACTATGGCAAGGAGATCGGAGCACCGTTCGAACTGTTGAAGCAGGTTCGTGAACTCGGCAAGTTGCCGGTGCCGAACTTTGCGGCGGGTGGCATTGCGACACCGGCCGATGCGTCGTTGATGATGCAGTTAGGCGCGGAGTCGGTGTTTGTAGGTTCCGGGATTTTTAAGAGCGAAGATCCTGCCGCGCGTGCCGAGGCGATTGTGTTGGCAACAACGCATTACCGCGATCCCGAGGTTCTTGTGCGTGCATCCGAAGGTTTGCAGACGGCCATGCACGGCCTCGACGTGCGCACTATGGATGAGTCCGAACTCCTGTCGACGCGCGGATGGTGAGTGGTCTCGTTATGGCGCGAGTCGGTGTACTGGCGTTGCAAGGCGATTTTCCGGTTCATGAGGCGCGGCTGCGCGCTTTGGGTTGTGAAGTAAGGCAAGTACGCACGCCTGCCGAACTCGAGGGACTCGAGGCGCTCGTCTGGCCCGGTGGTGAAAGCACAACTATGACACGCGTGATGAGCGATGAGTTGCGTGCGGCCCTGACGGAATTCTGCTCCACCCACCCAGTGTGGGGGACGTGCGCGGGCATGATCATGCTTTCGCACGCAGACAACGATCCTCGCGTAAAGTCACTTGGCTTGGCCGATGTTCACGTCAATCGCAACGGTTGGGGGCGGCAGGTCCATTCTTTTGAAGCGGAACTGCGCGTTGTGCCTGAGCTTGAAAGCCAGAAACCCGCAACGGGGTTGTTCATTCGCGCCCCCCGAGTGACTCAAGTTGGAAGCAGCACGCGAGTCTTGGCTTGGTACAAGGACGAACCGGTCGCATTAGCCCAAGACAAAATGCTGCTCACTACTTTTCATCCTGAGTTGACCGGTGATGATCGTTTTCATCGTTTGTTATTATCCTGGATTCTTGAAACTCATCGAGTTGCATCTTAAGCACGGGAGACCGCACTTGACCGCCCAGTCTATTACGCGCGCCGCATTGGCCGCACTGCAATTATTTGTTATGTTTCTTTTCGTCAGTTGCGACGAACGCAACGAAGCGGATATTCCTCCGCGCGCGTACACGTTCAGATCAAAGATTGTCACCACCGGTGTCGCACAAAATGTGGACTGCAAGCAGAACATGCTCGCGATCGGAGCTTCGTCCTCTGGCACCTTCGTGTACGACATCTCAAATGCCGGATCACCATCACAGGTTTTTCACTATCCGCAAAGTGACCCGTTCTACACCACGTATGTCGGGATCGATCCGGTCAACAATTTGGTGTTGACGGTATCGGAACCGGATGGAGAACCGGGTGATAAGTACCCGATTCATAATTACACAAACGGCACCATCATTGGCTACGCAAACTTCTCCGGCGGCATCGTGGAGACGGAAATTGTTTCACGTGAAAACGAACTATATGCCTGGAGATCAGACATTAGCGGTGGCGACGGTTTGCTCTACAGCCCCTTCTGCTATCTGCCAGATTCTGGACGCTGGCGTCCTAATTATTGCACGAATTTCTATTTTCCATACATTCCGATCAACGTCAGAATTCGCGGATTTGGTGTGAATGGCGATTTGTTCGCGGTCGCACAGAGTAATTATCAGTTCCGCATTTTCGATGTGTTGAACAATACTACTGTTGCTCTCGTACCTACTCCCGGAGATCCTCAGGATTGTGCGTGGTACGGGAATTATATTCTGGTTGCAGACAATTTGTTCCTTACGGTAGTCGACGTCTCAACGGTTAGTGCTCCCGAAGTAGCAACCTGGTTGATCATCCCCGGTGCCGACAGACTCATCCGTATCGTCGTGGATGGAACATACGCCTGCATCCTGGATGACGCAGACGGAGTGTACATTGTGGACGTGTCAGATCCAGTGAATCCGAAGTATGTTCAGAAACTCGATTTTCCAGAACCCAACTCAATTTCGGCTTCTAACGGTAAGTTGGTCGTCGCCGATGAACAGCTCGGAGTCATGATTTACTCGCGGTGAAGTAAAGTCTGAGCCGTGCAAATTAAAAGCCCCGGATACTCTCCGGGGCTTTTGAGGTTTATCGAGGCGCTGGTCAACTTTTGAACTGCATAATCTTATCCCACAAATCCTCGCGACCTTCATGTGTCATGCTTGAGTACGGAACCAAAGCCTCTGCGCCCAGTGAGAGCACGGGGCCTCGCAGTGCGGCAAGCTGCTGATCGCGTTCCTTGCGCGTCAGCTTATCCACTTTGGTCGCAGTTACGAGAAAACGCCTGCGATACATGTTCAGAGCCTGAATCATCTGATGATCCAATTCCGTCAATCCGCGCCGCACGTCGACGATCAGAATGACGAGCGCGAGATTTTCCGAGTCGGCAAGGTAGTCTTCCAAGAAACCTGCCCACTCATCCTGCAGCGACCGTGAGACTTTCGCATAACCATAGCCGGGCAGATCCACGAAGTAGAACATCCGCTCGCCAATCCGGAAGAAATTCAGAAGTCTCGTCTTCCCCGGCGTCGCAGAAGCCAAAGCCAGCCCCTTGCGATTTAACAACGAGTTTATGAGTGAGGACTTCCCGACGTTGCTGCGACCGACGAAGGCGATCTCCGGTAACACAGGGCGTGGCGCTTGCGCAAGATCAGTGCATGATTTGACAAACTCTGCAACGGGAATTGAGAAAGCGCGCGTGGCCACGGGTTAGTGCGAAGCGGACTCTTGATTGACGGTCGTTATCGCTCGAACCTTCCGCTTGGTCGTCGGAAACAGCTCGCGCCACACCGTAGCGATGTTGTCTGCGAAGACCACCTCCATGCCCTTGCGCAACGCCAGATCGAGCTCATGCCAATCAGGCTCATTTTCAGCAGGGATGATGAGTTTGCGGATCCCTGCCCGTTTCGCAGCCATCGTCTTCTCTGCAAGACCTCCGATTGGGAGCACGTGGCCACGCAGCGTAATTTCACCAGTCATGGCAATATCTGCGGGTACGGGTGTCGACGTCAGCGCCGAGAGCAGCGCCGTTGCGAGCGTAATACCTGCAGAAGGCCCGTCCTTTGGAGTGGCGGCTTCCGGAATATGGAAGTGAACATCGCACTTTGTGACAAAATCCGGTGAGACGCCCCAATCACCGCCATGAGCACGTATGAAAGATACGGCGGCATGTGCAGACTCCTTCATGACGTCGCCGAGCCTGCCTGTCAGTTGGATAGCTCCTTTGCCTTTCATCACGCTTGATTGAATATTCAGGATTTCGCCGCCCTGCGATGTCCACGCGAGACCAACGGCAGTGCCGATCCGATCCCCTTTCTCAATCTGACTGTCCTTGTACGGCGGGACTCCCAGTAGGCGGTTCAGCTTGTTTGGCGCGACATTGATGGTCCGGGCAAGGTCGCCGGCGTTTTCTTTGGCAACTTTACGGCAGATGCGGGCCATCAGCCTTTCAAGTTCACGCACCCCGGACTCGCGCGTGTATGACGAGATGATCTTATCTAATGCAGTGGGTACGACATGCAGTTCTCCGTCGCGCAAACCGTGATCATGCATCTGCTTCGGCAGGAGGAACTCGCGCGCGATGTGCATCTTTTCATGATGAAGGTAGCCATGCAACTCGATAATCTCCATGCGATCCTGCAGCGGAACCGGGATATCGTGGCGGATATTCGCCGTAGTCACAAATAGGATCTGTGAGAGGTCGAAATCCACTTCGAGATAGTGATCTGAGAAAGTCGAATTTTGTTCGGGGTCGAGAACTTCGAGCAGGGCGGACGCAGGGTCGCCACGAAAGTCCGCGGACATCTTATCAACTTCGTCCAGCAGGAACACCGGATTCATGGAACCCGCACGTTTCATTCCCTGAATAATTCGACCGGGCATCGAGCCAATGTACGTCCTTCGGTGACCGCGAATCTCAGCTTCATCGCGCACACCTCCCAGTGAAATGCGGACAAAATTGCGTCCCATTGCCCGCGCGATGGACCGTCCGAGTGAGGTTTTTCCGACACCGGGAGGACCAACGAGACAGAGAATCGGACCGCGAATCTTCTCAACTCTCGCGAGTACGGCAAGATGCTCGAGGATGCGCTCCTTTGGTTTGCGCAAACCGAAATGGTCCTCGTCCAGAATGCGCTCGGCTTCCTTCAAGTCAAGCCGATCTTGAGTAGTTACTCCCCATGGCATCGCCAGCATCCAGTCGAGATAATTCTTGAGCACCGTCGCTTCCGGCGACATCATCGGCATGCCCTTGAGCTTTTCAATCTCTTCCTCTGCACGCTGCCGGACATCCTTGGGCATACGGAGTTTCCGCAACTTCTTGCGATAAGCGATGACGTCCGAGAAATCCTCCTCGCTTTCGTCGCCCAACTCCTTTTTGATGATGCGCATCTGCTCCTGCAAGAAGAAGTTGCGTTGCGTCCGGGATATCTTCTCTCTTACTTGTCCTTCAATATTGCGTTCAATCTTAAGAATCTCAATTTCTTCATCGAGCACATTGTTGATCAACCTGAATTGATCTGGGACATGCGTTTGCTCAAGGACTTCCTGTTTGCGCACGGCCGTCATGGGCAAATGCGCGATGACGAAATCGGCGACCGGTGTAGGGTCGTTCAGATTGCTGAGCGTCAGCAGGACTTCATCGGGAAGTTGCCGATTCAAGCTGACATATTCACGGAAGCCGCGCAACGCGACCTTCATATGGGCGCGGGCTTCGGGCCCATCTTCCCCGGTAAGCTCGAGAGGTTCACTAAGAGCTGAGAGACAATCACTTTCGGGCTCCCAGTTCGTTATACGGGCGCGGCTTACTCCTTCGACGAGCACCTTAACCAGACCATTGGGAAGCTTGAGGGTCTGCAGGATGTTCGCGACAACACCAATCTCAAAGAGATCTTTAGGGGTGATTTCCTCAGTGCCCGGGTCGCGCTGGGTGACAAGGAGTATGCGACGCTCGAGCAGCATGGCTTTCTCTATAGCTACGAGAGTCGCTGCTCGGCCGATGAGCAGGGGGAAGATCATTGCCGGAAAGACGACCACATCGCGCAGCGGCAACACCGGCAGTAGTTCTGCCGAGCGGGTCTCCAGAACTTCTGGGTTTTCTAAGGACATGTAATTTCGGGGATGATTGATGTGAAAAAAGGAAGCCGGCTGCCAAATCCATCGGCAACCGGCCCCAAGATACAAAACTGAAATCAGAAATGCTACGCTTCCAGCTAAATCTCCCGACGAAGACGTTTCACCGGAATGCTGAGCTGCTCACGATATTTCTGCACTGTGCGACGGGCAATGGGGAACCCTTCCGCGGCGAGGAATTCGGCAATCGCCTGATCCGAAAGGGGGTCACTCTTGTCCTCCGCTTCAATGATCTCCTGCAAGCGCGATTTGATAACCTTTGTTGAAATCTCCTCACCATCGCTTGTTTCCATGCGCTCGCTAAAGAAGTACTTTAGTTCGAAGACTCCCCACTCGGTCTGAACGTACTTGCCGTTCGTGACACGTGAGATAGTGGAGATATCCATGCCAATGTCTTCCGCGATATCCTGCAGAATCATTGGTTTGAGGAACTCTCTTCCCTTCATAAAGAACTCTTTCTGCCGTTCTACGATAGCCCGCATCGTGCGCAGAATTGTCGTCCTTCGCTGGTGAATTGCGTTGATGAACCAACGAGCGCTTTCGAGCTTTCTTGTGACGAACTCCTTGACCTTCTTATCGGTGTTTCCCGATAGAAACATCTCTTTGTAGGCGGTATTGACGTGAAAGTTCGGGGTATTGCCGTCGTTCAAATAGACATTAAAATTCCCGTTATCGTCAACGCGCTGCACGACAAGGTCCGGGACAATGTAATTTTGCTTTTCATCGAAGTAACCTTCGCCCGGTTTGGGATTTAAGCGGCGAATATCTTCGTAGGCAGACTTAACTTCATCGAGAGTAATTCCGAGTTTGCGTGCCACGACTTCGAAACGCTTGTTCATGAAGTCGTCGTATCCTTCAACTAACATGCGCATCGCGACACGGTACTCCCGGGGGTCATCTTTCTGCCGCAACTGAATCAGCAGGCACTCCCGCAAGTCCCGCGCGCCAATTCCCGGGGGGTCGAGCTCTTGAACCACGGACAGCACTCGCAACGCCAGCGGCACGGGCACGTTTAACTCTCTGGCGATTTCTTCGATAGGATAACTCAAGAACCCGTCACGATTAATCGAGCCGATGATATACTGTCCTACGCGATATTCCTCTTCAGTCAGCCGCTGAAGCCGCAGCTGATCCTCAAGGTGCTCGGCGAGGGATTGAACAGACGGGCGGGGCAGTTCAGTCAGCTCCTCACCTCCGGAAGAAGTGAAACGTGAGGCCTTGTACACAGACGGGTCCTCATCGCTCAAGAAGCTGTCCCAATCGACCTCATCGTCCTGACGGGACGACTCCTCTCGGCTTGTCCGCGCGGTGACCTCATCGGCTTCGGAACGATCGTCCAATGAGGCTGCAGAATTGTCCGTCTCGACTTCAGCGACATTTCGTTCGACAACCACTTCGTCTTCAGCAACCTCCTCGAGGAACGGGTTCTCCTGTAGTTCGGCGCGGACACGCAATTCCAGCTCGAGCATAGGGAGCTGAATGAGTTCGCTCCGCAGTATCTGCTGCGGCTGAAGGTATTGTTGAAGTTCGGGTTTGAGGACTTGTCTGAGTTCCATCGAATTACCCTTCTGGTCCGAGCGGTAGGGAGGAGTGGATTCTGCAAATCGGAGTTTTGAGGACAACCCCGCACAGCCATTCACCGTGGCAGATCAGTTCTCCTTTCATGCAACCCCTGTGCCACAAGGGCGCAGACTTCAATTTGACCAGGTATGTAATTTTGAACAAACGATTGTCTTAGTATCTAAATACTGTTTTTGATTACTTTAAGAGGGATAATATAATTCTGTCTAACTATTGCATGTAGAATCACAGTGTTACTCCCCGACTTGCTTCGGCAAAGCAGGTGTTATAGCATGCCTAGAGGCGGAAAGAATCGCCGAGATAGATTCGCTTCGCCTCTTCGTTCGAGGCAAGGAACTCTGCGGAACCCTCCATCAACAGCCGACCGCTAAAGATCAGATAGGCCCGGTCAGTTATTGCCAGAGTCTCGCGAACATTGTGATCCGTGATGAGAACACCAATCCCGCGGTCTTTCAACGACCGAACGATGCTCTGGATGTCGGCTACGGCAATCGGATCAATCCCGGCGAAGGGTTCGTCCAAAAGCATGAACTTCGGGCGTGTCACCAGCGACCTCGCAATCTCCACCCGCCGCCTCTCACCTCCAGACAACTGAAAGCCCTTGTTATTGATCACGTGTTCCAGTCTAAATTCCGCCAGCAACTCTTCAGCACGGCTTCTGCGCTCAGAACGCGTGATTGGCAGGAGTTCAAGGATTGCCATTAAATTCTCTCGCACGGTCAGCTTGCGAAAAACAGACGGCTCTTGCGACAGATAACCCATTCCTAGTCTTGCACGCCGAAACATCGGCCAATCCGTAACTTCAGCATCTCCCAAGAACACATGTCCGGAACGAGGCCTGATCATTCCCGTCATCATATAGAACGTCGTCGTTTTGCCGGCTCCGTTTGGGCCCAAAAGGCCAACAATTTCGCCGGTTCTCACTTGTACAGAGACCTCGTCCACTACCTTGCGTCGTCCGTAAAACTTGACAAGGTGTTCGCCTCGCAAGGTCGTCGTTAACGCTTCGCTCGAAGGGACGTCCATCAAGTCTGAAGAATGGTTCAATCCACGATCTCCGTTTTACGGCGTCGCGCGAGCCAGAATCCTGCACCAACCAGCAGGAGCACAACGAAGTGAGAGACTGTCGCCACATTGACGCCAAGTCTTTCGCGATTTCCCGCGTATTCGAAGACGACCTGGTGTTGGCCTGCAGTCAGGTAAAGCCCGCGAGTGAACCCGTTCACCAGGAAGATCTTCTCCTGTTTCCCGTCCACTTTGGCTACCCATTCAGGCTCATAGTATGCGTCCGCAAGAACAAGAAAGCCGGGTTCGTTTCGCCGCGTTTCAATTTCCACGCGGTGTGCTTCATGCTTAAGTATTTTGACTTCAGACACGGGATCGCTGCCCAAACGTCCCGGCAAGTCTTCGTTGATCACAGCAATCTGAGAGAACGGGAAGCCCGGGCGCCGCATCGTTTCAAATGCGTTCCGCCTGTCAGGAATCACGAGCACAGAGTCAATGAAGTAGGCACGTTCCTTTGCGCTGGGCAGGCGGTAAGCAGCCATCTTGGCGCCACCATCCTCATACGCCAGCTGCAGCCCAAACTCGGGCGGTAAGAGGCCCTCAGCAATAATGTACTTACAGTTCAGCGATGCAAACAACTCGAGATTGAGCGGGAAGGAACGATTCGTGCCATTGTAGAACAGATAGTCGGCCATGTCCTGCCAACTCCGCATCTTTGCGCCGTGATAGCCGCCCAGTGATTCAACTCCCCATGCCGCCCACCGATTGTCCTGATTCAGCCTTCCCGCCGGAAACACCCTGAAAAGCTCTTTGTCCTGCTGAAGCTGTTGCACGACGCGGTTTGTCTGCAATAAAGCGGCCTGTTGCGTCTTTGGCTGAGGATCAAAAAACTCTCCCGCAAAACTACCAAGGTCAATCGCAGTCAGCAACAGCAGTCCGCCGATCAGAGCTGACTTCGCAAGTTTCTTGAGCATGAATAAGTAAATGGCCGCTGTGGCCAACGTCAATAGTAACAGACGCCACGTGAGATCTCCAGCAAGCATAGAAGCGCGCTCGTTCACCAGCATGGTTATCTGCTGCGGTTGATAGCGTTGTGCTTCTCCGTCCTTAGTTAGACTTGCCAGACCTTTTGCCAAACCTTCGCCACCCACAAGCGAGATGACTAGCAGCACGGCACAGCCAATTAGAACGTAGCGGAACGTCTTTTTCAACTTCTCGTTGTCTTGCTGCTCTTCGAGTTTGCGGAAACCAAACGCTGCGAGGATTGCAGCACACATCATAACCAACAGCAGTATCAGTGACGGTGTCCGGAACTTGTCGAAGAATGGAACATAGTTGAAGAAGATTGAGTAGAAGCTCTCAAAGTGCTTGCCAAAGGACAGCAGGATCGAAAACACGGAAAGGCTGATCAAAGCCCAGATAAAGCGGGATTTCTTACCGAACAACGCGAGAATCGCCAGCAACAGCGGCACAATGCCGAAATAGAAGCTCGAAGATGTGAAGAGCATGTCCCCCCAGTAGGTTGGGGACTTCAGCCCGTACCATGATGGAAAGACGAATGTAATCAACTCCGAGGGGGCCATGCTCCACGCCGTCGCGTCGTCCATCGTGTAACCGCTCTGTCCTGCGGCGCCGATAGCGGGACCAACTCCTCGTATTGAGTATTCGACGTACTCAAGCAAAGGGATGTACCAAAGAGATCCGACGCACACGGCCAGCACCACCGCGACTGCCAACTGTCCGCCGGCCGTTAGGGCAGACAAAACGCCTCCCGAGCGGATTTCGTGAATCGCCCAAGTGATGAACAGAATTCCCACCGAGACCCCGCTGTAAAACAGAACCTGAGTGTGTCCCCCGTGCTGAATCTGCCACCCGAAGACCATCGCGAACAGCGCTAAGTCAAGCAGTCGTCGTCTCTCAAAAATCTGCCAACCCAGAAACATCAGGATCGGGATGTACATGAGCGTAGCGAGTTTACCGCCGTGAGACGCAGTGATTAGCGAAATAAAGTATGGGTTCCATGCGAGTACAATTCCGCTTAGCACCGCAATAGGCACCGCGAACTTGAGCCTTCGCACAACATAAAAGACGAGCAGACCCGCGTAGAGCATCAAGGCGACGAGCCACTTTTCACCTCGATTTGGGCCGGAGTAGTTCCCCAGCAACAATACGTAATTCGTGAACATATCCGCCCAATAGCGCGGGTTAGCCCAGCGATATGCGAATGCGTATGGCGCTTCGACATGTTCAAAATTGGAGTATGCGCCCGCTGCAAAAGAGGGGAATCCGCCGTAGATTTCCGGACACCAGAGCGGATATTTGCCCTTTTCAGCTTCATGGATTGCAAAAGTGTTCCAGGACATCGATGCCACTGTGTCATCACCCGCAGAGAACACCTTATTACTAAGGACAATCTCGTGAAACAGGCCGACAACAGCGATATAGAGCACGAGCACGCCGAGAACGTCGGGCAGCCAGTGCGGCATGGGCTTCTTCACAACATGTGGGGCGGGAACCGCCTTGGCAGGCTTTGCGGTCACGAATTGCTCCGGGGGTTACTTGAATTTTGCGTTGACCAGCGACTCAGGCGTATACTTTCCCTTAGTGCCGCCTTCAACACGGATGTGTGAAATCTTCCGGTTGCTAAACCTAATTGCGAGGCGGTCACCTGAGGTTACATTCAGTCCTTGATCGCCCTGCTCGTCCCGAACATAATAGTTTGCAGTCGCGGTACCTTCAATCAAGGCACGCGAAAGCAGTCCTTCCTCGATCCACAGAGTCATGTTTTGCCCTGTCAATACCTGTCTTGGCGAACTTGACAAGCTGTCTGAGGGGCTCGAAGCGATAGCATGTCCGTGGACTTCGACTCGTTCGAGCGTTTCACCATCGAAAAAGAGCTGCATACTGTCGCCATGAATACTATCGGCACTCGAAACCGCCAGTGGTTGACCTGTCAAAACCGCGTATGAAGAGTCTGTGATAAAAGTCAAGAGATCTCCGTAGGCTGTCAGGCTGTCCCGCACTATCTTAACGGATCCGCGAGCCGTCGCCAGACCGTCTGCCTCCGAATAGGTAATTGTATCACCTACTATCTCAGTGAATGCGTTGCCCGTGCTGTCGCGACGTATGAGAATCGGGCTGCGAGTCATCCAAGCAGCTTCGCTTTTGTGATCAAAGTAGCCAAGCCCTCCTGTCAGTGTAACATCCCGAGAATCGTACCGTACGCGCACGTTATCATACAGATACCCGTTGCCGAGCCGCTCGCGATAGACTGCGCGGTCACAGTGAATTCTGATAGAATCCTGGTAAATGCGCACTCCGCCCTTGGCATGAACCTCTTCAAGCCAATCAAAGTATGTAACTTCTGAAGCGAACATCTTGCGATGTCCATCATTCACGATGACGTTTTCTCGAAAATCGAGCTTACCTGAGTCTGGAAAGTAGATAGCCTTCTCACAAGTGATGCTCAAACTATCTTTCCCGATTTCGACATTTCCCGTCAGCACTTGATACTTTGCCCCATTGATCTCTCCGTAGCGCAACTCGTCCGCCCGCCGAAGCTCAACTGCTTCGCGCTGACCTTGCGCAGAGGTCACAACAACGAACAGACATGCGATAACAAAGCAGCGATTCACGGGAGCAGCGTGTCTTGGACTGAGGATTCAGTCGCAGTACGAGCCGGTCGATCGCGCAATGTGCGGCCGGTTGGACGGTCTACTGTCCAATTGCGCAGATTCTTATCTGCACGAAATCCCGTCCCATAGATTGTGTCCGTAGGTGTCGATATCTTCACGCGCCCGTCTGCGTAGATCATCCCTTGAGCATGGTCATAACGCAGCCAGTCTGTTTCGAGCTGTTCCCCGCTGTCCGAGCGTGCAACCACATTCCCGAAGGCGTTCAGGTTCCGGGTAGTTTCTGTCGCTGTTCCCGAGTCAGCCCAGATGCGTGTCCTTTGTCTGCCCAGTTCGTCAAAGAAATCCGCGACGACACCGCTGTCCAAAATGATAAGATTCTGCTTATCATATTGGAGCACGTGCCCCGCCTCGATCAAGGTTGCCAATCGGTCATCCGTGTAGAATGAAATCTTGGCGCCAAACAGCTCTTGCTCCGGAAACTCTTCTTCAGCGGCAGTCTCGGGAGGCGGCTGCGTAGTGCTGCACCCTATGATGGCCGCCAGCGATGCTACTAGCAATACTTGCTTCACGGTCGGCCGATTCCTGACTTGAGCAGATCGTGCATGTGTACGATACCCGCAAGGGCTCCGTCGCGGTCTACGACCGGCAGCACCATTATGCTGTGCCGCTCCATTTGATTGACGGCTCTTGTTACCAGCTCATCCTGCAAGATAGTCTTCGGATTGCGAGTCGCAATCTCGCCGATGCGAATCCTTGTCAGATCAATATCCTGTTGCCATGCGCGCCGCAAATCTCCATCGGTAAAAATCCCTGCCAGATGACCTCCTTCATCTACTACACATACGGCACCCAATCTGCGTTTTGACATGCAGAGCACAGCGGTCTTCAAATCGTCATCCACGCGAACTGTTGGGACATTCTCCCCGGAATGCATGACATCTTCAACCCTTAGTAGTAACCGTCGACCGAGTGTCCCGCCCGGATGCAGAAAAGCGAAGTCTTCGGCAGTGAAACCCTTTGCAGTCAGAAGTGCCACAGCGAGCGCATCACCCATGGCTAAAGAAGCTGTTGTCGAGGCCGTAGGCGCAAGATTCATCGGACAGCCTTCTTCGGCAACCCCCGTATCGAGCACGACATCGCACTTGTCTGCCAAAGCTCCGCGCGTGTGACCGAGGAGACCGATCACGGGTATTCCGATTAACTTGAGATAAGGGAGCACTGCCCACAGCTCCTCTGTGTCGCCACTTTTGGAGATGATGATTGCTGCGTCTTCGCGAGTGACCATGCCGAGATCTCCATGTGCGGCTTCCACCGGGTGAAGATAGGCAGATGGAGTGCCAGTGGACGCGAGGGTAGAGGAGATCTTCCTGCCGATATGCCCACTCTTGCCGACTCCGGTCACGACAACTCTTCCTCTTATCCCCAAGAGCAACTCAACTGCGCGCTGAAATTCGCCATTAACCCTCGGTTTGAGTTCCAGGACAGAGCGAGCCTCGATGTCCAGCAGCCTGCGGGCGGCATTCAAGGCGTCAGCTATTCTTGAATGATCACTCATCGCTACCTTCGTCGAAACTGTTCACAAATACTTCCCACTGGCCGGTGGACCATAGCCATAAATCCAGGAACTCGCGGACGCAACCCTGTCCCCCGCAACTGTTAAGCACTAAGTCCACACCGTTGATGATGGCAGGATGGGCGTCACAAGGAGCGACCGAAAGGCCACAGCGAGCCATCACAGGCCAATCCACCAGATCGTCACCAATAAACGCCATTTGTTCTGGTTTGAGACCGTGTTTCACGATGATCTCGTGCGCTACCGGCCACTTTGCCAGAAACCCCAACCGGATTTCGTCAAACCTAAGAGCCGAAAGACGAGCTTCCGTAGCCGTGGAATTCCGGCCCGAAATTGCACCGGTAAGCAACCCGAACTTCCGAATCCTGCCAAGAATGAGGCCATCCTTGGTGGAGAAACCTTTTGCCTCCAGCAAGTCGTCCCCAAAAGAAATCGTCCCGTCTGTTAGCACACCGTCCACATCGACCAGAAGGAGTTTGATTCGCGCGATTTTGTCGTGCAGCTCCGTAGGAAGTTCAGGCCGGAAAGCCAGAACGTTGTTTTTCAAGCGTTGATTCAAGACCGTATAGAGTTGGGGTATAATTTTTGCTTTGAAAGATAGGGCAATTTACGAGAATTGTCAACCCTCAAGCTTCTCTGCCGCAGGACTTTACTGCCTCTAAGCCCTTGATTATCTCCCGCTTTCCCATTACCTTGCAACGCTATGCTCCCGTTTTTCCTGCTTTTGATGCTGGTTTCTTTTGCCCATGCTCAGACTCCCGACACCCTTTCCAGGGATCGGTCAGAACCGTTTTATGTCTTTCGATATCCGGACGCATTCGGAAACGATCTGCGAAATCAGCGTTTTGCAGTCCCAGAGAGCGGCCATTTGGTAGGTGCGCTGTTCTGCTTTGGCGGCAGAGAGGGTCAGTTCACGACAGGATCCCCTCGACCCACAACTCATGTTTGGGGG
>JAANMV010000104.1_pt1 | contig 92375 bp, 68 predicted proteins | sample 7279661 | NCBI WGS metagenome assembly JAANMV01 (sample SAMN14094540, study PRJNA606508) | bioreactor metagenome | isolation source: A lab-scale SPAN reactor treating ammonium-rich wastewater day 121 | place: Ireland: Galway | collected 2017-05-16 | reverse complement strand
CATTCCCAAAAGTTCACAGGTAACAATAAAGGTATATGATATACTTGGCAAAGAGGTATTCAGCTACAACGAATACAAACTGGCGGGGAGTTATGAAGTTAAGTTTGACGGGAGTAATCTTGCAAGCGGGATGTATTTTTATTCAATAAAAGCAGAGACGTCCCAGCGGGACGTCTTTACAGAAACTAAGAAGATGGTGCTGTTAAAATAAGACCCCACCCGTCCGGCTAACGCCGGACACCCTACCCGAAGGGGAGGGTGTAAGCAAAAAGTGAATTAGCCTGCTGATAAATCAACAGGCTTTTTTTAAATAATTTAATTTTTCAGTCTATTTCCAATAAATTTAATCTAAAACAATATTTCCGCTGATTATCGTTTCGTTCAGAAATTGGCTTTAAATTAATAAAAATCTGTATATATTTGCAGAATATTAATGAAAAAGCTGAATTATATTTACGGAATTGCGGCTGCAATAACTGCCTTTACAATTTATTTAATGACACTTGCGCCAACAGTCTGGTTTATAGATAGCGGAGAGCTTGCCGCCGTTGCCACAACGCTTGGTATTGCGCACCCGACGGGTTATCCCCTTTTTACAATTATAGGACATATTTTCTCACTGTTGCCTATTGGCAGCGAAGAGGTTTACCGCCTGAACCTGATGAGCGCATTTTTCTGCTCACTTACTGTATTTATGTTCTGGCTGCTGTTAAAATTTATGCTTAAGTCCGGAAGCAGCAAACCGGATATTAAATCAGAAAAGAACGTTAAAACCAAATCATCCAAACAGCAGGCAGTTAAAGAAAAAATTATTGATTTACCTGATATAATTGTGTACACAATTGCAGCGGGCGCTGCATTGATACTTGCATTTTCAAAAACGTTCTGGGCAGCTGCAAATTCAGTTGAAGTTTACCCGCTGCATGTATTTTTCCTGGTTACATTAATGCTGGTTTTTCTGAAGGCAATATTAAGCACAAATAAAAATCCCGGTAAAACACAGACAGAGAGTTCTTTTATCACCCAAAACAAGTATTACCTGATATTTGCATTTTTACTGGGGTTGTCATTCACAAATCACTTAACAACAATACTTCTTGCCCCTGCCTGTTTAACAATATTCTTTTATACTAACCTTTTTGATAAAAACAGATTATACAGACTTCTTGGATTTATGGCGGTTTGTTTTGCCGTCGGATTTTCGGTTTACCTCTATCTGCCAATCAGGGCATCTATGAGCCCGGATTTTCTGTGGGGCAATCCGTATAACTTCGAAAGATTCTACTGGCACATTACCGGTAAGCAGTTTTCCGTTTGGATCTTCAGCGCGCAGGGTTCTATTGCCGCATTTGTCATACTAACAGCTACTGTTGTGGGACTTTCAGTATACGGGCTGGTAAAAAGGAAAACTATTAATCCTAATATGCATTTTTTATTTTTCATCATAGTATGTGTAACAGGATACCTTTTAATTTCAGGCTCGAGCGATATTGTAGTTCAGCAGTTTAAAAAATTTTCATCATCGCTTTGGGGTGAGTTTGGTTCAGGGCTAGTGCTGCTTTCAATATTAGGTATTTATTATCTTTCAAAATTCAATACAACAATTTATTATTTTACATTCCTTGCATTTTTTGGATGCATATTTTATTCAATTAATTACGATATCAACGATATATATTCATATTTTCTTTTAGGCTATATAACACTTGCAGTATGGATAGGGTTTGGTGCATTGTTTATTTACTCTCAGCTCACAGAAATGCTTAAAACTACGGCATTAAAAACTGTATTCGGGGCTGCTGTTTTAATGCTTTCGTTGATAACGGTAAATACAAATTATGCAGTCAATGATGAAAGCAAAAACAGGTATGTTGAAGAATTCACAATGAATATTTTTAAAAATGCCGAGCCTAACAGCATTATAATATCATCACAATGGGATTTCTGGGTATCGGCAAGCTGGTATTATAACCATGTAAAAAAAATACGACCGGATTTAGTGGTAATTGATAAGGAACTGCTCCGCAGAAGCTGGTATTTTACATTCCTTGAAAAGCATTATCCCGAAGTTTACAACAATTGCCGCGCTGAAATCGAAAGATTCCTGCCGGAGCTTTATAAATTTGAGCATAACATTCCCTACGATACACGAAATATTATGAAGCTGTTTGAGGAAATGATGACAAGCTTTGTTAAGAATAATCCTGACCGCAGGAGTTACATTTCATGGGAAATAGAACAGAATAAAAATGAACCCTTTGCGCAGGATTATGTAAGGGTGCCTGACGGGCTGCTTTTCAGGTTAGTGCCAAAGACTGAAATAATTAACAATCAGGTAAAAGAATATAATATCTATAATTTTACTTTTATACCTGCACCTCCAAAAGATTATTATCATCAAACATTGATGACATCGTATGCAATGATGCTTACAGCATCGGCATCTTACCTGCTCAGCGAAGGCAGAAATGAGGACGCAAAAAAATACATTGAACTTTCACTGAAAGCCATACCCAACTATCCCCAGGCACTTGAACTTAAAAGGAAATACAACCTTTAAAAAATTACAATTTGATATATAAAACATTAAAAATATTAACATTATTTACTCTTACATTAATATTAATTAACAGTATAAATTCACAGCCGGAGCCTGACCCGTACGGTGATGAGGTAAATGATTCGCTTAAAAAACAGTTTGAAGAAAATGCCCTTAAAATTGATTCAATGAACCTGAAAGTAAACAGCATTATCGTAAGCGGCAATAAAATAACCAAACCATATATCATAACCCGTGAAATGTCCCTTAAAAAAGGCGGAAAATTCACGCTGGAAAAATATTCAAATGACCTGTTGAATATTTACAACCTCGCATTATTTACGCGGGTTGATGTAATACCAATTCCAACAGGCGAAAAGGAAATTGCGCTGAATGTTGATGTCCAGGAACGGTGGTATATCCTTCCGTTACCAAATGCCGGGATTGAAGAAGGAGAATGGAAAAAGGTTTGGTTAAGTATGAATTTAAGATGGGATAATTTCCGGGGCAGGAACGAAAGGCTGAATGCAGGTTTCAGGGTTTTTTATAATCCTTCGGTCAGTTTAAATTATCATATACCATGGATTGGAGATAAACTGCACCTGTTCCTGGGGCTGGGTGGATCATGGCAGCGCCAGCGCAACAGAAGCCTTGAAGCAGTTGGAAGGGAAAGCGGTACTAATACGATACTGTATAACGAAAAGAACTATGATAATATTCAGTATAAAGCTGAAATTAACTTAGGTAGATTTTTCGGGAGGCATTTTTCTGTTCATTCAACTTTCAGGTATAATTATCTTAAAGTAACGGAATATGCCGAAGGCAGAACGCTTTCAAAAGACGGTATAGACAGATTTTTAATTCTCGGCGGGGGTATATCTTATGATACCCGTGATATTTACGAATATGCTACAAAAGGTTTACTGTTTAAAACATTTTACGAACGATACGGTTTTATTGATGAAGAAATAAATTTCGGAAGGTTTACAGTTGAAAACCAAAGCTTTATTCCGGTTAACTTTACTAAACATTATTATATCACAGTTGCATCAAAATTATATACCAGCCTTGCAATCGGTCCGGTAATACCTGTATATAACCATGAATACCTTGGATACAGTGAAGATTATGTGCGCGGGTGGAAAGGAAAGGCTTATGAAGGTGATGATGTTTTTACTGTATATAATGAAATAAGGATACCGGTAGTTAAACCCAGGTATATTAAAGGCAGGGATATGATGATCGTAAAAGATCTTCCGATAATAAAAAACCTTGACCTGAGGCACGGGCTGTATTTTACATTAATTTATGATATCGGCACGGTTTGGTATAAAAATGAAAGCATTCTGAATAAGCGGTTTTATTCCGGTGCAGGTATTGGATTGAATTTTATTGCACCGTTTGGATATGTATTAAGGGCTGACTGGGTATTCAGGCTTGATAAACCCGTTGTAGGTCAGCTGGGGTTAAGCCTTTCAGCAAAATTCTGAAAAACATTGGAATATTATTACACAGCAAAACAGTACATTTCATCTTCATCATTAACTATTGTTGATGAAGAAGCCAAACACCTGGTAAGGGTTTTACGTAAAAATGCAGGTGAAAAAATCTTTGTCACAGACGGTGAATACAATGTTTATGAATGTGAGATCACCGGTTCATCAAAAAATATAGTTGAATGCAAAATTATAAATAAACATTTCAATATTAACGAACCCGGGGTAAAAATCAATCTTTATCCTGCTTTGATAAAGAGTCCGGACAGGTTTGAGTTTATTATAGAAAAAGCAGCAGAGCTTGGAGTATTTTCAGTTCACCCGTTAATTACAGAACACACTGTTAATAAAACCACTGAAAAGACCCGGAGATGGCAGCAAATAGCGCTATCTGCAATGAAGCAGTCACAAAGGTGTTACCTTCCGCATGTATATGAGCCGTCTGAATTCATGGAAGCTTTAACGCAATCCAAAGCAGAAAATAAATTTATTGCAGATGAGAAACAAAATGAAATGGCAAGAGTAAAAATTAATGAAGTCCGGTTAAAACCGGGTGCGGTCGATATTTTTATCGGTCCGGAAGGCGGTTTCAGCATTGATGAAGCAGGGGCTGCACTTGAAGCCGGTTTTAATATACTGGATCTGGGAAGCAGAAAATACCGAAGTGAAACAGCTGCAATTTTTGCCGTTTCAAAATTATTGTAAGTCAGTTTTTTAATACCCTTTATTACTAAAATGTAAATTTATTTTATTTATAACCATACAGGAGCAAAATGGCTGATAAAATCAAAAAAATTGTAGATTCAAAGATCTTCCAGTATTTTATAATTGGTGTAATACTTGCAGCCGGGGTTATAGTCGGGCTCGAAACATATCCCGGTTTAATGAATACACACGGGGACCTGCTTCACCTGCTTGACCATATAGTATTATATATTTTTGTTCTGGAAATTTTATTGAAGATAGCATCAAAAGGTTCCAAACCTTGGGAATATTTTTATGACGGATGGAATGTATTTGATTTTATCATTGTAGCTGTTTGTTTTATGCCAATTGGCGGTGCTTATATTGCAGTGCTAAGGCTTGCAAGAATACTGCGGGTATTCCGGCTGGTAAGCGCTATGCCAAAGCTTCAGATACTTGTCGGGGCACTTTTAAAAAGTATACCCTCCATGAGTTATGTAGGTATACTGCTGTTCCTGTTGTTTTATATTTATGCCGTTATAGGTACATTTATGTTCGGGCAGAATGACCCGATACATTTCGGAAGCCTGCAGACATCTATGATGACCCTGTTTAAAACCATCACGCTTGAAGGCTGGATTGATTTTATGAACATACAGTATTTCGGTTCAGATATATACGGTTATGAAAGTTTTCCGGATGCAGCAAGAACACCTTCAGCCCATCCGATAGCAGCGCCTGTATATTTTGTAAGCTTTATACTGCTTGGCACAATGATAATGCTTAATTTATTTATCGGTGTTATCATAAACGGTATGGAAGAAACTAATAAGGAAGAAGAAATCAAGGAACTAGCAAAAATTAGGGAACAGCTTAAAAATATAAGTGTTGAAGAAGAAATAAACCTGATTGCCGAAGACCTGAACAAGATAAATGAAAGCCTTAAACTGCTGAAGAACAGGGTAAATACAGCGAACAAGCCATAAAGTAACTGTATAAATTAACATTGAAATTTTTTAAGAATAAACATATATTTGATTTTTACGCAATAATAAACAGATAACTGCAACAATAAACAGGTAAATTATGTCAGAAATTCTGCTGAATGTAGAGAACCTCAAAAAATATTTTCCGATAAAACGCGGGTTGCTTTCAAAAACCGTAGGTTATGTAAAAGCTGTTGATGATGTTTCTTTTTCAATAAAAAAGGGTGAAACACTTGGACTTGTTGGAGAGTCAGGCTGCGGAAAGACCACTATAGGCAGAACACTGTTAAGATTAATTGAACCTACCGGCGGAAAAGTTGAGTTCCAGGGGCAGGATGTAACCGAGATGGACAGCAACGACCTTAAAAAGCTGCGTAAAGATATGCAGATCATTTTCCAGGACCCTTATTCATCATTAAATCCCCGCATGACAGTAGGCGGAATGATAACAGAGATACTTAAGTATCATGAAATAGCCGAAGGTGAAAAAGCAGAAAAGATGGTTATGGACCTGCTTGAAAGAGTCGGGCTTTCTAAATTACATGCAAGAAGGTATCCCCATGAATTTTCCGGCGGCCAGAGACAGCGAATAGGAATTGCACGCGCTCTTTCCGTTGAACCAAAATTTATAGTGTGCGATGAACCTGTTTCTGCGCTTGATGTTTCGATTCAGTCACAGATAATCAACCTGCTTCAGGACCTTCAGAAAGAGCTTGAGTTAACATATTTATTTATATCACATGACCTGAGCGTTGTAGAACACATCAGTGACAGGGTTGCTGTAATGTATCTCGGACAGATTGTTGAAATATCAGATTGCGGTGAGCTCTATACAAATACAAAACACCCGTATTCGGAAGCGCTGCTTTCAGCAGTACCTATACCTGACCCCAAACAGAAACGTAAACGTATAATTTTAACCGGAGATGTTCCATCACCGGCAAATGTGCCAAGCGGCTGTTATTTCCACCCCCGCTGCCCGAAAATTAAGAAGGGCGAATGCGAAAGCATCCGACCTTTACTTGCTCCTTTGAACCAGTCAAGCCATGAAGTAAAATGTATTTTATATCCTGAAAGTTATCCTGTTAAAGATATAAAGGCAGCATAGGGAAATAATAGAAGAAAATACAGGGCTGTCTCGAAAAGTATAATTATAAGCAGCATCTTTAGGGGTGCTGTATTTTTTTTAAGAGTATCATCTATTGAAACAGCCTTTGTGTTAAACAAATTATTTAGAAATTACCATTTTTTTAGTATCAGTATATGCCCCTGCTTTAACGGTATAAAAATAAACACCGCTGCTTAAACCAGCACTATTCCAGTTAAATTCATGACTGCCTGCCTCAAGATATCCGTCATGCAATATACTTACAACCTGACCTAAAGAATTAAAGATTTCCAATGTTACAGTTTCATTTCTGGGCAAATCAAATTTAATATTTGTTGTTGGATTAAAAGGGTTTGGATAATTTTGATATAGTAGGAAATCTGCAGGTATTACATTTTCTCCAAATCGTGCTCTTGAAGACCCGTATTTTGTAACAAATGCTACATTAAAATATGAGGAATATTTTAAAAATCCAGCTATAAACACATTACCAGCAGGGTCTAAAGCAATACCCCCTCTTGACCAGTCATTTGTTGTAACATTTTTTCTCATCCTCCATTGATAAACACCATTTGAATTATATTTAACTGTTATTATATCATTATCATTAACTATATTTCCACATCTTCCTGTAATATAAATATTAGAGTAATTATCCAACGCCATTTCTATAAAATCATCACGGTAAATTTGATCAGTAATATGAATTTTAGACCATAATAAACTGCCGGAAGAATTAAATTTTAACATTAATAATCCTTCATCATTTCCTCCAACAAAGATATTACCTGAAGCATCAATAGCAATATTATCACCGCTTTCAAATGCACTGTAGTTGTTATTATCATAACGATATGACCAAATCTGAGTACCTGTAGAATTATATTTTATTGTTACTGCATCAGTATTATATACACCATATCCCGCACTCCATCCGGTTACATATACATTACCAGAATTATCAACAGCAACACCTTTGCCAAAATCCTGACCATTAGCATAACCATTATATATTTTAACCCATAACTGAGATCCCGAAGAATTGTATTTAATAGTTGCATAATTATCAGCAAATCCATCAGAACTAGCACCAGTAACATATACATTTCCGGAATTATCAACTTTGATATCCTGAGGCCAATCTCTTCCATTACCGGTTCCGTTATATCTGGAGGAATATATCTGGCTTCCAGATGAATTATATTTGACTGTTAAGTAATCGGAATTTCCAGAGCTGTTATAACTTTGTCCAGTAACATATACATTGCCGGAATTATCCAGAGTTAATTTAACAGGCTCATCAGTACTGCTCCCTGTTCCGTTATATCGGGAGACCCATTGAATTTGTCCGCTGGAGTTATATTTAATAGTCGCATAATCACTGCCATTACTTACACCCCCATAGCTGGAACCTGTAACATATACATTACCTGCTACATCAGTTTTTACTGAATATGCAGCATCACCTCCGTTTCCCGGTCCATTATACTGAACTGCCCATAAAGTAACTCCGTTAGTGTTGTATTTTACAGTAATATAATCATCACTGCTGTTAGCGTTATGCACATATCCCGTTACAATAACATTACCGTAAATGTCGGTCGTTATATCTTTAAAATCTGATCCATAAGTACCATATGGCCAGTAATAAAGTGATGTCCATTGTTCACTAACCTGCGAATACTGAACTTTAAAAACTGCGAAAAACATAATTAAAATAAATATTTTCTTCATCATTTTAGTGTTCTTTTAGTTTAAAAATATTTGCAGTAAAATATTACAGGAATGTATAAAAACAAAAGAAAAGTATTTTAATTTGTAGTTATAAATTAAGGAAACTTGTAAATAATTTATTTTATATATATGTTATTTAGTGATTTATTGGTAATTTAATGTAGAGCATTTGTTTAAAATATTAATTATTTTAAAATATGTTTAATAGAAAAATTATAGAATTACTCCAATCATTAACCCCTGCTGAATTTAAAAAATTATATCTGTTTTTAACTTCTCCTTATTTTAACACAAATTCATCAATTATAAAATTATATGAAATTTTAAAAAAACATTACCCTGCATTTACAAATAAAAAACTTGAAAAGAAATTTGTTTTTTCTAAATTATACCCCGGGAATAAATATCAAGACGGTACAATGAGGAATTTATTCTCTGATTTCAGGATACTTCTGTTAAAATATCTATCGCTTTTAAACATTGAGAAGGATCAATCAGAATTAAAACATCGTCTAATGTTAGAAGCTGATTTCAGGAAACTGGATAAATTATTTACAGATACATTAAAACTTTATAAGAAAGAGTTGTTTGACAGTAATAATTTAGGATATAATATTTTTGAAAAGATTAAACAGCTTTATGATCTGAAAATTAATTTTTCACTTAAAAGAGGGGACCAGAAATCTGTTACAAACGACATTTTATTAAGGTCAGAATTTACTGTTTTTGCATTCATAATAAATATGTTTAATGATGTACAAAATCTGAAAATTAACAAAGATGCCTATAATGCAACTTACAGGCACAATCTTGCAGAAGATGTTATCAGGAATATTGATCCAGAAAAAATACTAGAAGTATCCGGTACATCTTTAGCTGAATACTCAGAACTGTTCAAATTATTTGTATATGAAGGCTTGGCATTTGTAAAAATTGAAGAAGACAGTTATTATTTTGAATTTAAAAATCTTTTTCAGAAATTTTACGATAAGTTAAGTATGGATTCAAGGGACAATTTATTTATTACTCTGGAAAACATTTGTATAGAAAAAGTATTTAACGGAAATAGTTATTTCATTAAAGAAGGATTGGAGGTATATAAAGAACGATTAAATAAGGGTATATATAAAGATGAGACAAATGAATTTAACGTTTATTTATTCCGTAATATTATATTAAGCACTGTTTCCTGCAAAGATACAGAATGGTTGAAAGAATTTGTGAATAAATATTCGCGGGAACTGCCTATAGAATTCAAATCTGAAATGGAAGAATTTGCAAACTGCTTGATACTATTTGAAGAAGGCAGATATGGTCAGTCAATTAAATCTGCAAGCAGAATAATTGATAAAGCCGAAATTTTTAAATATTCATTGTACAGCCTTAAGCTGAAAATATATTATGAAACCGGCGATTTTGACACCCTTGAATACAGCATTGATGCATTTAATCATTTTATTACATTAAACAAACATGTTTCAGAAAGGTTTAGGAATTCCAATAAAAATTTCATCAAAGCTGTTAACACCCTGTTAAAAATCAAAACCGGCAGATTAAATCCTCATTATATAATTTCCCTGAAAAAATTTATTTTAAAAAATAAATATTTTAAGGAAAAGAAATGGCTGTTAAATAAAATATCTGATATTGAAAAAGAAAATAATATTTTTATTAGATAAACCATAATTAATATAAAATTTAATAAAATATTATCACTTTAAGGACTAAATATTGGCAAAATCCCGATTCGATTTTTATCCAGTTCTATTAAGAACGGGATTTTTTATATTCTAATATTTACCATTATTCTGTACCTAACCGGATATTTTTAACAATAGTAAAAGTAATTTTTATATCTTTGGCTATCTATATCTCTGTATATAAAACTTTTGATATCTGATTACTCATTGATCATTGCACAGTAATTTGCTCTTTATTTATCTTTTCGCCTTTAAAAACTGCAAGCAGTCCGACTGCAACAGCAAGAATTACAGGTCCCAAAAACAACCCAAGAATACCAAAAAGCTGTATCCCGCCAATTACCGAAAAGAAAACAAAAAGCTCATTCATTTTTGCTTTCTGTTTAATTAAGCGGGGCAGCAGAAAATTATCCAACATACCTATAACAACAGCTGCATATACCAGCAGAATCCCGGCTTTCCAGTAATCGCCTGTTAATGCAAGAATTATAATAACCGGACCTGTTACAAAAGCTGTGCCGCCGGTAGGAATCAAAGCAAAAATCATTGTGACCATACCCAGCACAAGATAAGAAGGAATTCCAAGTATCCAGAATATCAGTCCGGCCAGCACACCCTGCATCAGAGCAACCATTAACGACCCGCGGATAGTAGCGCTTATCAGGTCACTGGTGCTTTGTATAAGCCCTTTTGCCTGTTCATTATCAAGCGGAAGTATATTCGGCAGGTCTTCAACAATTTTTTCACCATCCCTGAACAAATAGAACATTGTAAATATTGCAAAGAAAATACTTACCAGGGTACCGGCTACTCCGCCGAGAACTGTCCATGAAGCTGATAGTACTGATTCGCTTATCCTGCCTGCAAAGCTTTTTAATTCATCTGACTTTACAAGCTCTTCTATGTTTACATACCTGCTGATAAAATCATACAGGTATCCAAGCTGTCCGCTTTCAGGATGTTTGATCATTTCCTGAATATTTGTAACTGTAACGGAGGCAATCCCTGCCAGCTCGTTTACTACTGCGGCAGAAATAAGTGTTAACGGCAGAATAAAAGTAAGCAGTGAAGCCAGTATTGTAATAACCGCACTGAGTGTATGGCTTTTTAACTTTTGTACAAGTTTTTTGTATAACGGGAAAAAGATAATTACCAGAATAGATGACCATAAAATAACTGAAACAAGCGGCTTAATCATAAGCCAGCAAAGATAGATCATCAGAAATGTTATTGCCATCAGCAGAATGAACTGGGCAAGCTTTTTCTTATCGTTCATATTTTTGTAATAAACATTTTAAGTGCGTTAATTACTTAATAATAAACAATTTTATTTAATTAAAGTGTTCAGAAATGACGGGATAAATTTAATGTTCCGGTAGATTTTTACCCGGAAACTGAGGGTTTATAACAGGTTGAATTTTTGTAAGAAATATCAGTCTATTTACTGACAATAAAATCATCAACTTCCAGTTTTAAAGGATTATTGCACATAATTGAATATTTTTTTTTGAGTTCATAAAAATTAATGATATCAATATCATTTTTTTCAGCAGCTGCAATGAGCCAGTTTTCTTCTGCCGGATGTATTTTATCATCTGTAAAAATTACGGCAAGCCCGTCCTTTATAAACTTAACAGCCAGCTCTTTTTCTTTAAAAACCGGTGGTGTATCTTCTACAAATTTGTTGTTTAAAATCTGATCGATGGTATTTTCACAAAATTCCTGTTCAAAACCAAGGGATTTGCCGATCCTTTTTAATATTGATTTTTCTGCTTCTGTGACTTCGTGATCTTTACGTATAAGAAGCATTAAACCTTTGAGATAATTGCCTGCATCGATTTTAGAAATTTTTAACGGACTGTTGAGCATAATATTAAAATAGAATTGTTCAGTAATGTATGTATATTATAACAATTATTTTAATTCATTGGTTCAATATTTGCTAACGATATTTCTGCTGTTTAATTATCAGGATTAATAATTATTATTCCGTAATAATATGTTTCACTATTACGTTTATTATAATTTAAACACCATTTGCCAAGTGACCTCGGGGTCAGGTATTTTCTGACTCTCTTCTGCTCAGGATCAATAACGGTGATATATTTGTTTTCATAATCTACAGCGCTTATCCAGTGGTCTTCGTGGTCTGTCAGCAGAATCAGCTTATTGCCTTTTTTAAGATTATATACAACCCGCTGTTTAAAAGCAGCTTCAGACCTGTTTTGGAATGTTTTGAATTTAAAACCAAGCTGTTTTAATGCCCGGCAAATCCTTTTTTCACTTGTACCGTTAATACGGTCTGAGTGTGTTAATTCCCTGATCCTGCGCTCTGAAAATAAATAGCCCAGAGCAATAAGTGAGTTTCTAATCGATGCAGGTCCGCACGAAAATTTAGTTTCCTGTCTGAAAAATGTCAATATTTTAATCCATTTCCAAAAAAGTATGCAAGAGCACTTACTTTCAATTTACAAATTAAATTAAGAAAACTATAATAACTATAGCAATCTTTTATCATTGAACAAAAACCCGTTCAATAGCATTTCAAAAACGCAGATTTTATAATTTAAAGCCAATATTTACATAATATTACAGATTTTTTTCCAATTTTGTATTATTTTTGAAAAAGCGCTAAAAATGGAACTATTTCCAAGTAATTTTTATTGTCTATTTTAAGAAATCCGCATATAAAATTCGCTGAATACTGCAATCTTTGATGAAAAATTTCCTGAAAATATCATTTTGCCTCCTGATTCTTAATTCCATATTATATTCGCAATTAACAGGAACAATAATAGGTACGGTCACAAAACCTGACGCTGCCGTTATTGAAGGTGCAGTATTGATCCTTCAATCTGAAGGGAAAAAAGAAACAGGGACTGAAACAGATGAAAAGGGAAAATTCATAATAGAAAATATTGAGCCCGGTAAGTATTCTTTAACGGCGGAAATGGTAGGATATAAATCGGCAATAAGGAAAAACATAAATGTTTTTGCAGGAGATACGTTAACAATTGAAATCCTTCTTGATGACGAAAGTTATACAACCGAAGAAATAGATGTTGTATCAGACAGGTTCAGGCAGGCACAAAATGATATGAGAACCAGCCTTTTAAATCTTTCTCCGAAAACCACCAGAGTAATACCCGGTGTCGGTGAAGATGTACTACGTTCACTGCAGACTCTGCCCGGTGTAAGCGCACCAAATGACTTTTCTTCACAGTTAATTGTAAGAGGCTCTGGACCAGACCAGAACCTTATTGTAATGGATAATATTGAAATATTCAATCCATACAGGCTTTATGGTGTTTTCAGTATGTTCAATCCGGAAACACTGGAAGATATTAATTTAATTACCGGCGGATTTCCATCCAAATACGGTGACAGGCTTTCTGCAGTACTGGATGTATCTAACCGTGAAGGAAGCAAAACGAAATATTTTACAGGTCAGACAAATATCAATATTGCAAATGCAAACCTGGTATTCAGCGGTAAAATGCCTTTTAAAAATATCCCCGGTTCATGGATCGTATCAACCCGGAGGAGTTATTACGATCTTATTCTGGGTCCGTTTGCAAAAAATGCGGGCTTGATAGATGAAAGCGCTTCATTCCCCTCTTTTGATGATATACAGGGTAAAGTTACATTCGGACCGTTCAAAAATCACAAATTCATTTTAAACGGAATTTATTCCAGGGATGGGGTAAATATTATACCGGGTGAATCTAAAGAGCTTGAAGATTCCATTTCTGTCCGCGACCAGTCATCTAATGATGTTTTGGGTTTTGCATGGCATTATGCACCCACAACAAAATTTTTGACCAAAACCACTTTTTCCTGGTACAGGAACAAAGGCGATGCTCAGTTCGGAGGCGAGCTTCTGGACCCTGTACTTGACAGAGAAACCTATTCCCCGGAAGTGAGAGACAGTTTAAGGGCTTTGGGATTATATCTTGGTATTGGCTTTAAATCAAAATACACTTTCAGGAAATATTCCGTACAGAATAATACAATATTCTTATCCGCAGATCATAAAACAGAAATCGGCGGGGGGATTGATATACTTAGAACTGACCTGGCATTTACACTGGAGCTGGATGAGCGGCTGAGAGCAATAGTACAGGGGAATCCAAATTTTAATGCAATTTCTAACGGTCAGCTGGACGGTAAAGATTATTACAGGGCAAATTTATATGTTCAGGACAGATTAAAATTAAGTGATAAACTATTTACTCAATTCGGTGCCAGGTTCGATTATTTTGCAATAAATAAAAAAGCGTATTTATCACCGAGGTTTAATATTTCATATGCACCAGATAAAGTAACCACAATAAGAGCAGGAACCGGATTGTATTACCAATCACCTGGATATGAAAAGCTTATTGATGCCCAGATATTTTTTGACCTGACTGAAGAAAAAGCTAAAAAACTTGAAGCAGAACGTTCAATTCATTATATACTGGGCGCTGAGAGATGGTTTTCAAATGATATTCTTGCAAGGGTGGAAGGATATTACAAACAGTTCAGCAATTTAATAGTACAGGAAAAATTGACAGGCTACAGGTATGAATTTTACAGGTACGACCCGAATAATAATGACCCTGAATACCTCCGCGATCCTGATAACTGGTACCGAAGCCCCGGTAAGCTGCCATATGATTCGTTAACAGCAACGCCGGTTAACGGCGCAAGCGGCTACTCATATGGTTTTGAGCTTTATCTTGAAAAAAAAGCTGTTAACCCTAACACAAAGCTTTCAGGGTGGTTAAGCTATTCATTAAGTTTTGCAAACAGGAACAGGGATGGTCTTTTAACACCGTTCAGGTATGACCAAAGACACTCGATAAATGTTGTAGCTAATTACAGGCTCCTTTCATGGTTAGAGCTTGGTGCCAGATTCAATTATTCATCAAACTTCCCTGTCACACTGCCGCAAGGAATTCGTCCAAGGGTTGTAAATGACTCGCTGGCAGTACTTCCTATACTTAACATAGTTCAGTTTGATTTTGATTTTGGCGGCGAAGACAACAAATTTGCAGATAAAAAACCGGTATATCACAGGCTTGATATACGGGCAACAGCATATACTAAATTCTGGGGAGTTGACTGGGGATTTTACCTTGATGTTGTAAATGTATATAACAGGCAGAATGTTATTGGATATGATTTTTATATTGATGATAACCTGCAGGTAAAGCTAAAACCTGTTGGCCAGTTCCCTATTCTGCCTACGATCGGCGTAAATGCAAGATTCTGAGAATAGTTTAAAAAGAACCTATAAAATCATCAGAAATTTTCATATACACCAAAAAATAAAGATTTCTAATATTTATATGTTTTTTTAACTAAATATTTTATAATATTAACCAAACTAAATGGAAATTATGAAGTTTAAAATTATCTGGAGCCCCCATAAACTTATTAAAACACTGATATTTGTAATCCTGGTATTTTCAGGAAACAGTGTTTTTACACAGTTTGGTCAGAACAAAGTACAGTATAAGGTATTTGACTGGAAATACATTCAGTCTCAGCATTTTGATATTTATTTTGCCCAGGGCGGAGAATACATAGCCCAGTTTACTGCTGTTGCTGCAGAAAGCTCACTTGTTAGCCTTGAAAATAATATTGGATACGGTATAAAAAACAGGATACCTATACTGGTTTACAATTCCCATAATGAATTTCAGCAGACTAATGCAATCGATGTATATCTTTCTGAAGGGATTGGCGGTGTTACAGAGCTTTTCAAGAACAGGATAGTTGTTCCGTTTGAAGGCGATTATGAAAAGTTCAGGCATGTGATACATCATGAGTTGCTTCATGCATATATGAACGATCTGTATTACGGCGGATCATTGCAGAATATTATTTCACAGAATATAGCATTGCAGTTTCCCGGCTGGTTCAGTGAAGGAATGGCAGAATACCAGTCAATAGGCGGGATGGATAAAGCAAATGATATGTTCATGCGTGATGCTGTAATATACGATTATATGCCCCCGCTTGATTATGTTGACGGGTACTTAGCATACAGGGGCGGGCAAAGCTTTTTTTCATGGCTTGCTGAAGAATACGGAAAGGAAAAAATTGGCGACCTGATGATTCAAATAAAGGCTCTTGGTGATGTAGATGAAGGATTTTTAGATGTATACAACAAAGAGCTTGAAGAACTATCAGAAAAATGGCACAAATACTTAAAACAAACTTACTGGCCTGATATAAATACCCGGCAGGAGCTTAACGACTTTGCAATAAGACTGACCGATTCCAGAAAAGGAGACGGATTTTATAATACTGCCCCATCAATTTCTCCAAAAGGCGATAAAGTTGTATTTATTTCCAACAGGGATGACTACTTCAGCGTATATATAGCTGATATAAAATCAGGAAAAGTTATAAAAAAACTTATCGGTGGAAATCAAACAGCAGATTTTGAAGAGCTGCATTTATTAACTCCCGGTCTTTGCTGGTCGCCAAACGGCAAAAAAGTTGCTATTTCAGTAAAGAGCGGAGATAAGGATGCTATTTATATAATTGATGCTGAAGATGGTGATGAGCAGGAACTTCCAGTTGAGTTTGACGGAATTTTCTCGGTTGACTGGAATCCAGTAAATAATTCATTGGTATTCAGGGGTGATAATTCAAAACAATCCGATATTTGGATATATAATCTTAAGACCAAAGGTCTGCAGCAGGTAACAAATGACCTGTTTACTGATATTGATCCCAAATGGTCAAGAGACGGTAAATTAATTTATTTTTCTTCTGACAGAGGAAGTTATACAGACCTTAATAATATTCCGGTGGATTTTGATATGATAGATTATGACTATAAAGATAAAGATTTATATGTATATAATGTTGATAACAACACTTTATCAAGATTTACAGAGGATAAGCATGCAAACGAATCAAGTGTTGTAACATCTCCTGACGGAAAGAAAGTACTGTATGTATCTGACCGGAACGGGATTGATAATATATGGCTAAGAGATCTTGAAACCGGCGAAGAACGTCCTATTACCAATTCGCTTGACCCTGTAAGCCAGCTGTCGCTATCTGCAGACGGCAAAAGACTTGCATTTTCCTCTTTAAATAAAGGCGGGTATGACATTTTTTACCTCGAAAATCCGTTTGAAATAGATATTAATATGAAGGAACTGCCCCCTACCGGATTCGTTCAGAAACTGCTGGATGAAAAAAATAAATATACAGGTACAGATTCACTTAAACAGTTTGCTGATTCAATGAAAGTAATTGCAGACTCTTTGCTTGAAACTGTAAACAATTCAGACAGCAATGCAGTTATTAAAGACAGTACGGGGAATCCTTTATATGGCAGCGAAGTATCACTGGATTTAAACCCGGAAAAGCCGGATACATTAAAAAAGTCACCTTCACAAAGATTAAAGCTGAAGGAAAAAAATAAAAGCAAGTTTCAGATCACTGATAATACAAATCCGGATGGAAGCTACAAGATCAATAATTATAAGATAAAGTTCTCACCGGACCTGATATACAGTAATGCAAATTACAGCAGTTTTTACGGTGTACAGGGTATTGCCCAAATGGCATTCAGCGATGTACTTGGTAATCACAGGATCTATGTTGCAACTAGTCTTGTACTTGACCTGAAAAACAGCGACTACGCATTTGCATATTATTACCTGCCCAAAAGAATTGACTGGGGAATAAGCGCATATCATTCAGCCAGATTCCTGCTTATAGGCAGAAATTTATCAACTTCACAGCTGTACAGGTACAGAACATTTGGCGGGGATATTTCCGCTTCTTACCCGCTAAGTAAATTTAAAAGAATAGAAGGCGCATTATCGTATAATCATTTATCAAAAGAAAATCTGGATGACCCGACTGAACCAACTCAGCGGCTTGATTTTGTTATGCCTGCAGTTAGTTATGTATTTGATAACACTTTATGGGGATATACTGCTCCGATAAAAGGAACCAGATATAAACTTTCTCTGCTTGGAACACCAAAGATAGGCTCCAATGGTGTAAGCTTTTTCAGTGCAATCGGTGATTACAGAACTTACTTTGAGCTGGCTGATGATTATAATTTTGTTTTAAGGCTTAATGCCGGGGCAAGCTTTGGTAAAAACCCGCAACGCTTTTATATTGGCGGAACAGAAAGCTGGATAAACTATGAGATACAGGATGATATTCTTCCAATAGAAGAGATACAGGATTTTGCATTTTCAACCCCTGTAATGCCATTAAGGGGTTATAATTATAACTACCGGTCAGGCAGCAAGTTCGCTTTAATGAATGCAGAATTCCGGTTCCCCCTGTTCAGATATCTTATTCTTGGTTTATTACCTCTCGGTTTCCAGAATATCCAGGGTGTATTATTTGCTGATGCAGGGACAGTTTGGACAAATAATAAAACATTGCAGTTTTTCCATAAAAACAACGGCAGTGTTCAGACAAAAGATCTGCTGCTTAGCGCTGGAATAGGTACCAGGCTGTTTTTCCTTTATTTCCCCATGAAGCTTGATATTGCATGGACGTATGACCTGCAGAACTGGTCAATGCCGAAGTATATGATATCAATTGGTGCAGATTTTTAAAAATATTTATAATTATAGTAAAAAAGGAGCAGTAATGCTCCTTTTTTATTGTTTAATATTAGCATAAAGTTTCAATATATTTGTACATAATTTAATTATATCATGCTTAAAGCGTCATTAATAATATCCGTTTACAGTAAAAAAGAGGAACTGGGGTTGATCTTTAAAATGCTTTCAATGCAGAGTATAAAGAACTTTGAAGTTATTGTTGCTGATGATGATTCACCCGAGAGCATAAAAGGTTTCACTGAAAAGCTTGCTGATGAATATCAAATCAGAACCCAGTTCATAACTCATAAATACCGAGGGTTCGGGAAAAACAGGATACTGAACAAAGCAATTCTTGCAGCAAAAAGCAGTTACCTGATATTTATTGACGGCGACTGCCTGCCCCATAAACATTTTATAAAGGAACATTTAAAGACATCAGCTGAAAATACGGTTTTGTGCGGAAGGCGAGTATTGCTTGGTAAGAAATTATCAGATAAAATAAAGAAGGATCCGGGTATTTTGAATAAAGGAACTTTAAAATACTTAACTGTAGTTAACGATAAGCTGAATACTAAAATTCCCTCAAATTTTGCTGAAGAATCAATTTATATTAAAAGTAAACTTTTAAGTAAATTAATAAATAGGAAAACATCATTGTTAGGCTGCAATTTTTCATTACCAAGAGAGCTGATGAAAAAAATAAACGGTTTTGATGAAGAATATGATGGTCCCGGGATTGGAGAAGATTCAGATATTGAATTCAGGTTAAAGCTGGCAGGAGCAAAATTCAGATCTGTGAGGAACAAAGCAATACTTTACCATTTATATCATCCTTTAACAAAAGAAAGCAACAATAATTACGATTATTTTAACAATGTAGTAAAAAAACAGGATAGTTATTATTGTAAAAACGGGCTGGTGAAAAGTTAGTCGGGATGGCAGGATTCGAACCTGCGACCTTCCCGATTTCATCGGGACGCGGTTAACATGAATTAGACTGTATCCAATTCATTATATATTCTTTATTTTTAAAACTCTTTAACTTTTTTTCCAATGACATAGCTTCAGCACGGGTTCTAAATTTCTTTGAAAAAATTAATTTCCAGGGACCTTTATTCTTTGTGTATTTATTCCTTGATGAATTATGCCTTATCAGTCTGTCATCGTGATTATTGGTATGCCCAATATATAGTTTATTATTTGAAAGGCTAATAAGTATGTATGTGAAAAACATTTCTGTCGGGATGGCAGGATTCGAACCTGCGACCTCCTGCTCCCAAAGCAGATAACCTGCTTAAATTGTAGGTAAAATATGCAATTCTAGAACAAAATTGCGGCTTATTTTACCTAAAGAACACATTCTTTGTCACTAAACATGTCACTAAAATTCAAATGACAAAATTAACTTAAACATTTACTTCTTACCTGTGGATTGAGATTCAAGGCAGGAAGATTTTCTTTTGTTACAAATATAATACACAAGTCAAGGGAATACAAATTTGCAATTTTTAAATATTAGATTCCGGTTTAAGATTTGCATTATTTTTCTCTCTAAAGAGTAAATTTTTTAAAGTTTCCCTGTTATTCATCATTATAATTACTAGGATTAGCCCGTAAATTATCTGCCGCATATTTGCTGCGATATTATTTGGCATACCTACAAAGCGAAGTGCCTCGGGGAGAAGTATCATGAATGCAGAGGTATAAAAACTGCCGCGCAGGTTTCCCATTCCCCCAATAATTACAATGGAGAGAATGAAAATTGATTCATTTACCGTAAAGCTGGTGGGATCGATATACGAAATGTAATGGGCATATAATACCCCCGGAATTGATGCAAGTACAGCGCTTATAGTAAATGAAATTATCTTGAGCCGGTAGACATTCTTACCGATACTTTGGGCGTATATTTCATCCTCGCTTATAGCAATCAGTGATTTGCCGAAACCTGACCGGGAAATATTGCTTAATATATACCATATAATAGCGGTAAAAATAACAGTAGTTAATAGAAACGGTATCTTATCGCCTATTTCAAATCCGAATAACGTAATAGCAGGAATGCCCGGGATACCAAGCGGTCCGCGGGTAAGATCCATCAGGTTATTCATTAGTGAAAAAATTATGACCTGTATGCCTAGAGTGCAGATAATAAAATAATCATCAACGGTCCTGAGTGATATTAGCGAAATGATAAATGCCATAACACCGCAAATTATCATCGCAATGGGAATGTTTAACCAGAATGGATAGCCGTAATTGACAGAAAGCAGGGCTGTGGTATAGGCACCAATGCCGTAAAATCCGGCGTGCGCAAGCGATATCAAACCCGTATAACCCGAAACAAGGTTCAGGCTTTGAGCTAAAATAGTGTAAAAAGCTATCAGAATCAGCAGATGGAGTATATATTCCATTTACACTTCTACTTTCTTTAATCTCATACCGCTGAACCCGAGCGGTTTCCATATAAGGAATATTATGAGGATAATGAACGCAATTGCATCCATCCATTTGGTATCAATGTAATAGGCTCCCAAATGCTGTGCAGATGCTACTAGGAATGACCCTGCAATTAATCCTTTTGTACTGCCAACTCCGCCTATTATCATTGCGATAACACCGTAAAGCAGCAAGTTAAAGCCAAAGGTTGGAGTCATATTTGTATCCATCGCGGAAAGTATGCCCGCAACAGTCGCCAGCGCGGAACCAATAGCAAATGCTATCAGAATTACCCTGTTAGAGTTAATTCCGTAGATATTTGAAAGCTCCGGGTTATTTGAAACAGCTTTTATAGATTTGCCAGTACGGGTTTTGCTTAGAAACAAATTAACAGCAATGAACAGTATGAATGAAGCACATATTGTTATGATCTGTATTGTAGTAATGTAAGCTCCGAATATTTCATGACCGACGGTTACTTCACCTGTTCTTAAAACCTTTGTATCATCGCCAAAATACAGCGAAATCAGGTTTTGCAGGATTACATAAAGTCCGATTGATGCAATTAAAAAATGCCACAATTGCATACTTTTTTTGCGCATAGGTTTGTAAACAAAAACCTCGCAAGAAATGCCAATTATTGATGCTAATACAATTGTTAAGATAATTGCAATTGGTAATGAAATTGAATACTGGACGCAAAAAAGATAAGTAAAATATGCACCAAGAGAGATTATTACTGCGTGAGCAAGATGGAAAAATTTATCGGGATAGTAAATAATTGAAAAAGAAAGAGCAATTAAAAGGAATAATAATCCTGATGCAAATACATTTACCAATATTTGATTTATTTCAAACAATAAAATCCTTTACCTTTTAAATTGAACGAAATCATAACGTCTTAAAAAAGAAACAAAATTAGATATTTGTGAGTGTGATAAGGAAGGGTTGGATTTTTCAAATAAATAACTAATTGTTCTAGTTCTATTCAAACTTTTCACAACGCTTATGAATTCTTGCGAGATTTTTAATTGGCTACCGGTTGCAAAGTTATTAAGATAAACAAATCCGAGATTATCAATGACTTGTATGCCTTTAACAAAAGATATTCTTGTATCACAATCTGATTTTAAATCCAAATTAATGTCTTTAATTTGTCCTGAATCGTAAAGTGATTTATAAATTAATTGGTGAGTTTTGTTATAAGGACACATAGTTTCCATATTCATGTTTTGCTTAACATAATTTATGCACTTGTTCTTAAACTCAATTTTTCGAGAATTTTCAGTCCCGTTGAGAATTACAAAGTCATACTGTTCGTCTAAATCTCCACGACTTAACGCTTTCAATCCTAATCCATAATTTTGAAGATCATTAAATACAGGTATATCTTCTCGCAATTCAAAAACAGATATTGGCAAACAAGAAAAAGGAGTATCTATGATAGCTCTATTATTTATAATAAAATCTATAGTTTGTTGAGCTTCATTTGGTGTTTCAGTAGGGAATCCAAACATAATATCTAAACGAACCGCAACATTTGTATCTTTACATGCTTGAAGAATTGGCTTATAATATTTAACATTGTTACCTTTTTTCATCAATTTCAATAATCGTTGTGATATTGTTTCAAGCCCGAAAAAAAGTAATCTACAACCCCCATTATATAAAGTTGAAGTAAATTTAGAATCAGTGAATTGCTTTTCAGCTCTGGCAAATGTTGACCATTTTATATCAATATCTAATTCTTTCAATTTTATTGCAATTGTTTCTGCTTGAATTGGTGTCAGATATTCATCACAAAAACTAACATATTGAGTGTTGTACTTTCTTTTTAACTCTATCAAATCAACTAATACATCTTCTAATGATGAGGTTCGATAACTTTCATAAGAAAGATGGTGAGAACAAAAAGTACATTTTCCCCATTTGCACCCATGGGCTACCAAGTACGGGAGGACTGTTTGCATTGATAGATATTTCTCTAACTGTAATTCACTATAATCTGGACTTACGTGTCCTTCATATATTCTTCCAATATTAAATAGCTTGGGTATAATTTTATAAGCTTCGCCAGGTTCCAGAAAATCAACAATTTGTTTTAACCAATTAATTTTAACAAGTTTTTTATAAAATCTAGAAATCATTGCACCACCAAATACGATTTTAGCATCTGGTTTTAATCTCTTTATTTCTCTCGCAATGCAAAGAGATGCACCTAATTGGTCTAACACAACTAATGAAAAGAAATAATAATTTACATCGTGATTACCTAATATTTGAGAGTGTTCTTTATTAAAGAAATCCTTAAAAATATTATTTTCGCTGAACACAACAGATTTCAAATCATTTGACGAAAAAATATTTTTTATTTCCATCCCACTTAATGATAATCTTACGTATTCTGGCGATATCAGTAAAAGAGATTCTTCAATAAGATTAATTGCAAAACGATATTCTGAAATATTAGCAGTACCTAATTTCAATATCTTAATAGCAGATTTTAAATTATTTCGAAGAAATATTTCTTTTTCATCTGTCCAATTAGAACTATTCTCAATTTGGTTGAATAGCCAGTCGTAAAAATCAACATTTGCATCATAATATGTTGATTCAATATCGTATTTTTTAAGCAAAGATTTTATATATGGCAACGATAAATAAGGTTGAAATGGTTCAAACTGTGGGCAGAACAAAATCCTTATTCTTGCTGAATTAATCATTATCGCTTTTTACCATTTTTAGAAGATTAATATTTTCCGTTTTGTCCTTAGAAAGGATTACATTATTCTTTAAAAGAAAAATAGATATTGGAAATGTCTTTGTATAAAAAGTATTATCTAGATATGATGGGAAATATTGATTTAGTAAATTATTAAGAGGTTCTCCATAAATTTCACAAATTTTATTATTTTTTATAGTATCTGTGTTTATTCTATATAGAACAAATCCATCAACTAAACCTGTATTCAATCCATAAATAACTGGTTTTGGATTATTGAAATGTTCATTGCTGTTTATTCCTTCAAACAATTTTTTCTGATCATTGGCCTCACTTAATTTCTGAATATAAACCCCGAAAAACAACATAATAAAATAATCATCACTTACTTTATTTACCTCATATTCCAAAATTGTTATTGGCTTATAAATATCTAAAGTTTGTGGTTCAATATATTTGATAAGTTCTTTTTCAGTCTTATTTTTTTCAAATAACTCTCTATTTATGTCAGCAATTTCTTTTGAGGGATAAGAACATAATATCATATGGGAAATAATCAGATTAGTTCCATAGTTTTTGTTTTTTTTATTTGCTCCATTAATTAGCTCGAATTGAGTACCATTTCTTTTTATTGCAAAATATGTACCTGAAAATAATGTTTGTCGAACAATTGGCAATTCCTTTTTATCATTTATGCTGTATCTTTTAAAATTAATAGCTGATATTTCTATCTCATCGATTACATCCCAAATCAAATCGTTATAAAATTTAGATACAATATCATTATCTAAGGGTTTTATTAGTTCGCTAATTTGCTTACTCGCAATTTCAATTTCTTCAAATTGAATTCGGCGTTTCAAACCAACCATTAAGAATCTTAAAACTTGATGAAATTTAAACTCTACCGATAAAACTGGTATATCTCTTTTGATATCATTATTATCATATCTGAAGTTTTCGTTTAATTGCCATACTATAACTGGTAAATGAACATTTATATGCTCCAATCCTTTTAGTCTTGTTACCGGAACCGGGGAGTGAAGAATAAAATTCCTTTCATCAAAATCAAATTCTAGAGGGTGTAAATTTTTCAACTTGGAAAAGTAAAAACTTTCGTCATTTTGAATTAGCTTTGCGATTTCTTCTGTCACTAAAATTGCATCCTTTTTGACGAGACTTTGAATGCGGGCAGCCTTGTTTACCTCAGTTCCAAATATATCGTTTCTTAGTGATTGAGTAAGAATTTTAAACTTTTTTTCATTTATTGAACTATTCTCTATTTCTTTTGCAATGTCTTTCCCACTTTTATGTCCAGTAATCAAATGAACAACTGCTCTAATCTTAACTGGTTGCTTCATCAAGCTATCATTTGTATCAGTTTCTTTAACTTTCAGATAAGCTTCATAAGTTCTAGCAAGTATTTCTCTGCAAAGTTTGACTTTATCTTTTTCGATATTTTTTCTAATGATAATAAATAGAGCATCACCAATTGACTTTAATGCTAAAGAATTATCAATTGAAAGCAAGCTACTAAGCTGTTTGGTAAAAGAAGATATTCTCCAACTACTATCTCCTTTAGCGTCTAATACAGTACTTCCCACAACATCTGTAAAAACTAAAAATAATTCTTCCTTTTCCATATATTTATTCAAGTTTTTGATAGAGCTTATGCGGTTTAGGTTGTTTTACTATTTTGACAAAAGATTCCAATTCTGAATCAATGATAATACCACCTTCTTCTTCGTTTGGTAAAACTTTTCGAAATGTGGTTTTCTCTAATTCATTAACTTGTCCTTTTAGTATTATTTTTGGATTTTTCATAATATATATTTATTTAGAAATTAAAATTGCATTATCAACTGAATCCAATTGGTAAATGCCAAAATTGAGTCCGATATTATCGCCATTTTTATCAAACTTAATTGAACCAGTTGCTCCTGTAAAAGTGGTTGAATATAGATATTTCTTAATATCATTATTGTTATATCCATTAATTGCAATTGACTCTTTAATTAAGTAAACTGCATCATATCCGGTGGCAGCATATGTTGTAGCTTTCTTTTGATAAGTCTTTTCATAATTGGTTATAAAATTGTTCATCTTCATATTTCCAGTATTATTACCAAATAAGATGTCGGCATAGTATAATTTGTTAATGATTCTTGATTGAACTATAGAGGATATTTCCCCATGCCATCCATCTTCCCCAAAAACAGGAATAAAAAAGTTCATTTCAGTCATTTGCTTTAATATAAGTGCACCATCTTCCCAATACGCACTGCATAGGATTATATCTGCTTTATTTTCCTTTATCTTAATAAGTTGATTTCTATAATCAATGTCTCCATCATTATAAGACTCTACAGCAACAATTTCTATATTTTTGCTTTTGCATTCATTTTGATACACTTCCGCAGAAGCTTTTCCCACTGTATTATTAGGTATAAGAATTGCAACTTTTTTAGGGTCAATGATTTCAAGTGCCTTGTCAATCGTATATTTTGCACCAACAATACTTGAGGGATAAATTCTAAAAATATAATCTCCAGCATTTGTTAAGTCTGGCGAACCGGCTAATGTAGAAATTTGAATGATCTTATTTTTTTCTGAGATAGGAGCAGCGGCAAGACTTGTTCCTGATGAAAGCGGTCCTATAATAACGCTTACTCTGTCCACAGAAATTAATTTATTAATAGAACTAATTGTTTTAGTAGGATTACCAGCATCATCCTCAAATATTAACTGAATGTTTGAACCATTTATTCCACCACTATTATTTATTTCATTTTGTGCCATAATCATTCCTTCTTGAACTGGTTTACCGTAAACTGCAAAAGGACCTGTCATGGGGTTTATTACTCCAATTTTTACGACACCTTTACTTATTCCATTATGCTTATTATATGAGAAGTAGAAAATTATTCCACCTACTATCACTATCGTTATTATTATCCAAACAGTTTTTTTCATGATAAGTTAATTTAATTTTAAGATAAAACCTTGTTTAACATTTCAAAATTAAAATGATTTGTTCTTTCTTCCTGCAAAATGACTTTTCCCAATCGTAATCCCAAAATCCTTCCAGCAACATCATAGCTTTCCTTCACCCTATGCTCAACGATCAAAAATGTTGTTCCAAGTTCATTGTTAATATTCGTTATCTGTTTCTTTAATAACTCAATATTCCTCCGCGATAGTCCGGCAAAAGGTTCATCTGCTAATATCATTTTAGGCTTGTGGAGCGATGCCATTGCAAACGCAAGGAGCTGCCTCTCGCCGCCGCTTAACTTCATGGGCAGCCTGCCCAAAAGGTTCTTCAAAACCGGAAACAGGTTCAATACTTCTTCATACCTTTTATAAAAGAGCTTCTTTTCGTTTAATGCAAGACCCGCCACTTCAAGGTTATCATTAACGCTCAGGTTATCAAACACATTATTTTTTTGTGGTATATAAACCAATCCTTTTTTTATAAGCTCCGATGGAGTAATACCCGTAATATCTTCTCCGTTAAATGTGACCTTACCCGTTCCATTTTTAAATTGTGGGATAAGTCCGTATATATACTTTAGTGCGGTTGATTTGCCCGAGCCGTTTGCGCCTATTAAAAGAACTATTTCACCACTTTTTACTTCAAATGAGAGGTCATATAAAACCTGCCTTTTACCGTACCCCGTTGAAACATTTTCAAACTTTAGTATACTATCACTTGCGGAATCAGTCATTACAGGTATGCTTCCTTTACATAACTGTCATTTGACATTTCAGCTACGTTCCCGTATTCCCTAATTTTACCCTGGTCAAGGAAAAATACACTATCAGCTAATGAAGAAATGAATTCAGTGTTATGTTCGATAAAGAATACGGTTTTACCCTTATCCTTAAACTGCGTCAACAATTTTGCAATTAACTTCATGAATTCCGGATTAATACCTGCAATTGGCTCGTCCAGTAATAACAAATCTGCCCCGCCAGCAGCACAGCATGCAAGTGTTAACAACTTCTGCTGCCCAAATGATATTTCACCGGCTAAAGAATCTTTAATGTCACCCAGGAAATACTCCGATATTAATTTATCCGCTGCACTATTCAGGGCTTCAAGCTTTGTTCTGAATAAACCCTCCGGCAAAAGTGAGTTGTACCAAATATCTGTCGGGTTATTTTTCATTGCGAGGATAATATTTTGCTTCACACTTAACTTTAGAACGATTCTTAGATCCTGGAAAGTCCTGCCTATACCCATATTACTTCTGATATAAGGTGGAGTTTTGGTTATATCTTCATTATTGAATAACATCTCCCCGCTGCTTTGATTCAAAAACCCTGAAAGAATGTTAAACAAAGTAGTTTTACCTGAACCGTTTGTGCCCATAAGTGCATAAATTCTGCCCGAGTCTAAAATCAAATTTAAATCTTCTATTAAGTTAGATTTATTGTTAAAAGAAAAAGTTATATTATTTAGAATCAGCATTATTAACTACTCAACATATTCTGCTTGAATGATATGCTTTGAAGTTTTCTTTCCAAAAACAACCAAGCCATAATGATCCGAATTTACTTTACTTTTCCTTTTTGCATCATTTTCATTTAAGTATTCATAATCATGCCAACGATTATCAAGTTCGTTTATTGGTATATAACCTCTGCTAATAGTTAATGCAGGGTCTTCGAAGTAAATATTATCTTTATCATAGCCTATTGCAATGAGCCAATGTCCATCTTTACATCCCTTTTTGCATTTGCGATAATTTTCTTTATTTCCCCAAGCTTGTAACATTATAAATACCGGTTCTCTGCGCTTTACATGAAAAATCAATTGTTCAATAGTCATACCACGATATTCTTTATGTCTTAATTTATATTTATCAAGAACATTCTTTATTTGATAAGGATCAGTTCCAGATTTGTCCATTCCTAATTGATCTGCTACTAATTCTTCGTTTAACGGACCCTTTCCGAAATACAATAAAATTGACAATAATGCAGCAGCTCCGCATGACCAATGTTCTTGCTGAGATACATTTGGTATGTTTATATTAATACGTTTACTGCCAATAATTTTCATATTAAATTAACAAGTTCATTATCAATCATTCAATTGCGAATAATTTTTTTATTAAAAATTGTTTTTATATTATCGTTAAGTTTATAAATTACTCCGTTTTTACCTATTCCCCTTACTATTAATTCAGGCCTCTCTTTTACCAATTCATCAATTTTATCTGGCTCTAGTCCAATTCTCTTTGATAAAGTAAACAATTTCCTCCATTTGAATTCAGAGCTGCCAAGTTGGTAAACCAAATTAGCAACTGTGTTATCTTTAATTCCAAATTCTTCTTTAATTAAATCAATGATGTTGTTCTTATCAAGATCACTGGCCGATTCTCGAACATTAAAACTAGTTTCATTTGCTTTTTTAGTTTCTTCCTGATTCTCCAGTTGTTCACTAATTTCTTGTTCAATTTTCTCAGGAAGTTCTTTCAAAGATATTTCATAACTTCCCCATTTTATTATTATTTCACCTTTATTGAATAATTTTAGAATGTAGTCATAAAAAAGTAGTGCAAGTATAATTATAATCAGAAAACCAAGGAAAGGATAATCAAACAGAATTTCCGGTTTATTTGATAAGCCTTCATAATTTATAAAAGAAAGTAATAATAAGCTGAATATACATCCGGCCAGGAAAGCAAATATTGATTTGGTAATTAACTTTTTCATTTTATTGAGCTTGTTTATTTTTTCCCCTTTTTATTCTCTTATTATGCTCATCAAACATCCACAAAACGCCCTCATAACCGTAATATTCCAGGAATTCCTTAATTAACTTTTTGAATTTTTCATCTTTAAATTTGTTATCTGGGTTAGATAGTATATCAATCCAATAAATAATATGAGGGTAATATTCATCAAACGATACCAGCCCGGTTCTTATATTTGCATAAAACCCTTCAAAATAACCAAATAGTATGTCAAATGTATCCCGGATGCAACTTTCTTCATCAGAATAAAGTTCATCGGGCTCTGAATCATTTTCATATGTAGTTAAGGAGGCTTTTAATAAATCATCATTAACCAATATAAATCTTTTTTCATACTCCCAGTCAGTTGCATCGTGATATAATTCAACATAAGATTCATCCCAATCAAGCATAAACTTTGCATTTCTCACATCCTTATCATTTTCAAAATCATTTATTTCTTTTGAAACAAATTCAAGTCTTTTCCATTTTTGAGCTTTTATATATTGGATAATTCCAAAGATTATCGCTATCAGTGTTAGAATAGTTCCAATGAGTTCAAACCAGTTTTTTAGTTCCATAATATCTTTGAGAAATGTATTTGGATTATTTATTCTCTTCTTTCAATTCTAGATTCACTCCAACTATTACTTTGTCGTGATCTGTAATGATTGTCTTTAATTCACTTATTAGTTCAGGAGTTTTTTTATCACCTGAGATTAACTCAAGTCTAAGACAATCAACTTTCCCGCGATTTATTCTATTAGATTTCCATTTCCTGTCTAAACCGCCTTTTGCTATAATTCCGGTTAGAACCGCAGATAAGAAAGCAAAGAAAGAGATAATAACGTCTTTATTGATGCCTAAAAACCATACCTCATTCATTTGAGAAATGAATCCAATAAGCAATGTTGATATAATTGAAGTATATAAACACAAGTGATAAGCAAAACTCCAGCTTCGGGTTCCTTTGTTAAACCATTTGTAATACTTTGTTAACTCTTCTTTTAAATACTTCGGTTTTTCTTCCAATTCTAGATCTTAACTATTTATTATAGCTTTTTCTCTTTATTCCATTCCACAAGTCTAATGTGGGGTATTTATTTGGCTTTCCGTTATTCAAATCCTCATCTCTACTATGAATATTCAGTAATGTCAGCTGGTTAGCATTTACAAAACTTACTGCCGGACTATCTTTTACTCGTTCTATAAATGGCAGGTATGTCCCGGTATTTATATACATGTTAACCTTGTCATCCGTATCTCCTTTGTAATACATTGTTATAGCTTCATGTGTGTGCCCCATAACTACATATTGCAAATCAGGAACAGCACCAGAAGCAAATGAACTTCTGGCACCTTTGGCAAAATCATCCAATCCTTTACCTGAGAAAAATGAGAACACTGGCTTTATAGCTTCTACCAGATTTGCAACTTCCTCAAACTTTTTATCTTCAACAAAATCAAGTAATTGCTCAAATCTATCTGTAATGTCGCCTCTGAAATACCATAATTCTCTAATAAGATTATCCCAGGCATTCCCCAATGAAGAATCAACTACGGCTTGTAAAGATTCTTTAAAAGCTTTCATTAATAACCCTTTGTTTTTTTTAGTTTGTTCTTTACCATACCAGTAAAGCCAAATAAAAGCATCTGTCATTGGTCGAATATTATTTATATCCATTACTGCATTGATAAATTCCTTGCTTGCATTAAACTTCTTCAGTCTGAATATCAAACCGGACATTAACTCCGCAGTTATAACTTCTCCAATTGACTGAACGGGGTATAATCGCTGATCAAACCGGTTGATCTCATCAGCGTTAAGATCATTTAAATAAGCAAATATCTCCCTGCCATAATTATTTTCATCAAATTCATGACCATGTCTGCATAAAACTGTATAATTTTCAGTATCTCTGAAATAATTACAAAATTTTACTTCTTCAGAAGTAAAAGATTTTAACTCGGCTCTAACTTTATTCTGCAGCTCAGGAAAGTTGTTAAATATTCTATCGTGATTTCCAATTACGTAATGAATTTCAATCGGAATTTTATTTCCAGCATCTTTTTTAATATCATTTAATGTTTCAAAAAAACCTTTTGCTGAATCCTGAGAGCATATTAACTCAAGAACTGAGGAATAGTGTTTAAGCATATTACTGTTATCAGGATTCATAGCAGTCAATGGGTCAAGTTTTCCGTTTGGTGCATTCCATGGTCTTTCCTTAACGGGAATATTAAGCCAATAATCAGTCCTTACAAAATCTATAATATCTCCCAGAAGAATTATCTTTAATTCTTTCGCATTATTATTCTTAACTTCTCTTAAAATATTTTCCTTAAATACATCCGTAAAAGCTTCTCTATGAACATTGAAAGATGTTGTTCCATCTGAAAGATGAATGTCACTTAAAATTGAAATCATAACAGTTAGTTAAATTATATATTAAAAAATTTACTTGTCCCATCCTTCGCTCATAACACGCATAGCGTTTAGACCCAAAACTTTTTTGATGTCATCAGGTTTTATGCCTGACTGCAGCATCGCTAGCGTAAGTTTTTGCATCTGGTCAGAACAATACAAGTCATCTATCGGTTGAGTAAAGCCATCCATATCTGAACCTAATGCAATGTTGTCATAGGACCCATCACAAATGACAGCAATATCATTTATTGTTTTAACTACGTTTTCCAGCCCATTATCAGGTACAACATCTTTGCCTATAAGCCAATAGTTCATCAGAATTATCCCAATAACTCCGTTACATTCTCTTATCTTCTTTATTTCCTCAATGGTCGGGGTTAACTTTTCTCCCGGTACATTAAGCCTTATACCAGTATGTGTAAAAACCAAAGGTCTTTTGGCACTATTTCTTTTTTTATTTAATTCAAAAACTTCAGCTCTACCTTTTTCAGTTACATGGTTTAGATCAACTATCATTCCTAATTCAAGCATTTTTTCTACAACTAGTTTGCCGGTTTCAGATAAACCTTCATTTTCAAAACTTTTGTAATCGTAATGAAATCCAATAAGATCTTTGGTTTTTTTAGCTATTCCATTAGTGGGGGAGCATATATCATTTTTTATAAAATGACCAAGTGTAACTGAGCAAACTCCATGATTGTAAAAGGTTTCAAGGTTTTCAAGATATTTATCATTTGAAGGCAGGTTTCTGCCTAACATATGTGCGCCTTCAATTGTATGAATTATACATTTTTTACCGCTTTTAATATATTCTTCAAATTCTGAAAATGTTTTAGGATTGACAGCTTTAATAGTGTGGTTATCTGAATCAATTACCTGTTTTTCAATTATTTCGGTAACTTTAAGTGCCTGTAAAAAAGGTCCTCCCGAAAAGGTATTCTCAATCGCTCCGGAAAACTTATAACCAAGTAAATTTAAAGCGCAGCTTCCTAATTTAAGAAGAGACTTATTGACAAAATCCTTTTCTACAACATATACCGAAGACCAAATTGCGTTAATGCCTCCTTCCTGCATTTTCGGAAGGTCATACTGCATACTGAAAAATTCTTCACTAGGAGAATTTTCCCACTTCTTTTTTTTATAATAATGATCGCCATCATTTATATCAAAATCATACAGTTTAACCTTTAAAGGTGGGTGGCAATGAAGGTCAATTACAATTGATTCTTTATGTAAAGCTATGGCTTCGTCTTCTATAGACATAAATTCTACCTGTATATCAAATAACCTTTATTAATATCGTTAATCTTACGTTCTCTTCTGAATACTCCGATACCATTCCTGCTGCCGGCTTCATTGGTATTTCCTTCAATTGTGGTTAAATATCCTCCGTGAACAGATTCGACAATTCCTGTATGTCCGGCTCCGCCTCCGGTGCTGATAATGAATATACTCCCTGGCTCAATAAGTTCAGGATCATTTACAGCGTCATTTCGTGAAATAACCTTACAATCAGCATTATTCCAATGATCTAAAACGCCGGCTGTTTTATAAACTGGGTTTTTCTTACCAATTTTATCTGATGCATTTTCGAAACACCAATAAACAAATGCCGCACACCAAAATGCAGGGAAATCAATATCAACTGAGTTAAGATATTCTTTTACCTTAGGACCCCAATTAGATCCTTCCGGTACTTCACGAATTCCTTCCTCTTTAGCGGCAATTTTTAATACTTCATCTAGTAATTTAGATTTTGCTTCATGAACCTGAGGAACAGAATCTTTGTTAAATAATGCCTGCCAAGTGTGAGTACCTACTTCTCCATCAATTTTCAAAGGATTACCAATCTGATCTGTAAATCTTGCCTGAAATAATCTTACTGCCCTGTAGGTTTGAGGTCCAAAATCACCATCTTCGTCAATGGGCCCACAGCCTTTATTGTTCAATTGCTTTTGAATAAGCAGAACAGTTATTTCATCTTTATCACCCTTTTTAATAATTCTGCCGGGATAAGTATTGTCCGTCAATTTAGTATTTGATGCTACGGGTGAAACAACTACATCTGAAATTGCAATAATATTCTGGTCCTGCATTCTTCTAAGTAATGTAGCCGCTCCGCATTGCTGTGAAACGGCATTGGAGTCCCATTTCCCATCTGAAACATATTTACCCTTAGTATAATGATTAGAAAAGCTCCACAAATACGGTGAAAGCACTTCCGGGTGATTATTTCTGTACCCTAATCCGTTATATATCTCCAGTTTAAACAATATTCCGGCAATGCTCCAATCAGTCCACTTATCAAGCTTCTTCATCTTTAGTGCATCATTTGCGCTTTCAGTCCAGCTAAAAGGAGGTTTACCTGAAACAGGTCTTCCTTTAGGTACATGTGTAGTTCTTGCTGAAAGTGGATCGCCATTATGAAGATGAGTCTTAAAATTAAGTGAGGATTCCATATTATGAATTACAGCAATAAAGTACCATGGGATGTTCAATTCAATGTTCACAGCATCATATTTGTTTTTATTCGTTACCATTTTCCTGATAATATCATCAACAGCATTCATTTTAGCAGTTTTAATCTTACATGTATCAAAGAGTTCAGTATATTCTTTCCTTAATTTGCTGTTCAATTCTGGCATTTAATCTATATTTTAAGTGATTGTTGAGTATTATGTGGAATTTCAAGCAAAGCAAACATAGAATGAAATTAGTTTTCATTCCCCAAAAGCATTTACATTGTAATTTTTATGTTAAATAACAGGAAATAAGGATTTAAGCAAACAAACTTTTTTTGATTTGTTGTGGGTTTGAGACAACACCAACACTAGGGCGTTAGAAGTATCAATTTAATTATAAAAAGAATTAATTATTTTAAAAAGGAGATATTCCTAACTTTTCTAAACAATTGTTTATTAGAAACGCGAATCTTTCGACTAGAATGAGTGCGTCTTTGAGGACAAAAATAACGTATATTGCATAATTGGATAATATGCTCAGGGTTTATTCTGAAGTCACTAAAACAATTTCATCTTGGGATTTGAGCGTTCAAATAATGTTGGTAATACTTAGATGATTTCAACAGATAACTTTTTCCTTTAATAACAAAGCCATCCAAATTGCGATCTATGGTATAAGCCGAAAGATCACTGATATTGTTTATGAATCCCTTTCCTTTAAAATTTAATGAGGTATTACATAAAACACCAAAACCAGTTATTGCTTTGAATGCAACAAGTAATTTATACAAAAAATTATTAGTTACCGAGGATACCGTTTGAATCCGCGCAGTCCTATTAACATGTGTAACCGCCGCTAACGCATCCGTAGAAACAAGATGCGTAAACAACATAAATGGACTTGGTTGTTTGCAAGCAAACCACCTTTCTGCATCTTCTTCCAGGCAAACCGGGGCAATCGGTCGAAATTGTTCGCGCTGTTTAATTACATTTAACCGAACTCTAGTTTCTTCATTAAATGGTGAAGCAAGAATTGAACGATTTCCCAAAGCGCGTGGTCCAATCTCGTATTTTCCATTTACCCAACCAATGATTAGATTGCTTGCTAACATTTCGGCTATCATAGTGTATTTCGTATCGTACACGTCATAAAGAGATGCATCGAACGCGTCATCGTTGACAAATTCAAGCCCAGAATAGACATTCCAATTTATCTTGGGATTACCTGTAAATTGGAATTGGGCGTCAATTGCTGTACCAATCGCAGATCCTGTGTCATTGGCAACAGGTGGCACGAAAATCTCTGAAAAAAAGTTAGTTTCTCTCCATTTACTGTTCCAATCACAATTTAGTCCACATCCTCCGGAAATCAGTAACGGCATGCCTTTCTTCAAATTTAACTTGGCATATTGATAGAATCGATCGAAAATTGTATCGCTTACGATACCCGCAAAATTACGAAATTCCTGATCTTCTAGTCCTATATTGTAGTGTCTGAATTCTCTAAGGATTTCACACTCTTTCGGTTTAAGGTGCAAGCAGTCCTGCATTAAAAATGCTATAATTTTTTTTTCTTCAACGGTGGGTTTACTTCGTTTGGAAAAAGAAGCTAATGCCATAAGCTTGCCTGCGTCAGAAAATCTGGAAAATTCTGCAACGCTTTTATCAAAGGTCGGATCGGCTAGACCGTAAAGAAGAGCATAACGATGTCCAGGTTCAGGCATAACATCAGCGAGCTTAATCAAATTTAAATCAGTATCGATTTTGTAAAATGATCCGATGACTCCTTCCCAAAGCAATGCATAGCACGGAGTACCTTTAGGTAGGTTCGACATACCAAATGAACATAAAAGATGTGATCGTTCATGAGAAGATGAGAAGTAATTTATGGACTTTCCCAAAAAGCGTTGTTTGTTAATAATTATGTCCTTCTTGCTAACTCCATGATAACCTGCAGTGTAAAGCAGCTCAGAATGTTGAGTACCGCTAGGCCACCACCCTCCTCTGCAAAGCACATCAGGAATTTCTTTGATTTCACTGAGAATGTTGAATACATTTGGTATAGAAAGTGGTGAGTGACGATACTGAGAATTTTTCTCAGCCTCAATTGATGCGACTAAATGCCCATCCTCAATATAGGCAAATGCACCATCATGGCCCGGATTATACGATAATATATTCATTTTGCCAACTAACTTTAGTTAGAATTACTTAACTTATATTGTAAATGTTGTTGATATTCTGATTTGGAACAGGCAGTAACAGAATTTGCTTCCAAAGCAATCCCGCTTACAATTGTGGTTGCTGGAAGCCGTCTTTCATTGATTCTTCCGGCAAGTTGGGATGAACGAGTTATCCAGCTGTTAACATGGAACGTCATTGGTAGATTGGGGATTGGTGTCGGATCCCAGATCACACGCTTATAAACCAACTTATTGTTAACTATCCAGCGAATCTCGTTAGGGCTCCATTCAATAATATACCGATGGAATCCCTTGGATGCATCAAACCCTAAGTCAATATAGGTTGGTGTACCTCTATATCCATAGTCAAAATTCGCACCTTCATCACCTGGATTATAAAAAACGTTTACCAATAGCCGATTTGGCTTATTACCGACAATTTCTATATCTATCTCCTGTCGCGGTGAATTACGATGTAAAAATATTCCGGTAACAACACCGGGTACATTAGATGCTTGGATGGTAGCTTTGAATTTTCCAAACAAGTATGGATCTTTACTGCATATAGATGCAGAGGAATAGTCTCGAACTCCAAGCTGTTCCTTTTTAGTTGAAATTATAGCTCCTATTCTCGGCTTAAACTCCACATTCGAAGGTCGAAACAAAGTTAGATTATCAGTAAAAGTATCACTTCGAAGAATCCAATTCCGAGCATTATGATATTCTAAATTGTCGTTGATCTTAACCAAAGCATAATTTTCTCTTTTTCCTTCTATTGTTGGTAAGATATTAATACCTTTCCACCAACTACGAGGCTCAACAATCCATGGCGAATTATCATGTAATGTTTTTTTGCATTTTAGTATTTGTTCCGGCTCCAAAATTTCATCGAGAATTTGCCTTTGACCGATATCCTTCAGAATTGGAAATGAGCATGCTGGTGGGGCACATCTGAGGTGCTCGCAAACTACATGCCACTTATTTAATTGATCTGGTTGAAGCATGGCGAGGTCGGCACCTCTTAGGTCATCCTCAAGACCTGGAAAAGCATAGTTTGCTTCAATACCATTGGCTGAAGTAATTATAAACTTAGCTTTTGGGTAGCACCTTCGGAGTTCCCGGACTCTTGCTTTCAAAGATCCAATGTTTACATATGCATTAAAAACGCGATCATCTTTTCCAGCTAGTAATCGTTCCATCTCAATATCGGGTAGATTCTGAAAGTCACTGCAACATCTGTATCCTAACATGGACAAAGCCATAGCAAGCGATGTAAGGCCAGAATCGTTCGGACCAAATGCAAATACCGGATGTTCGATTGGACGGATATTGAATAGTGATGCTCCTTCACTATTGATGGCACCAATTTTAGTTAACGAAGGAAGTATTGAATATGAGTTTGTAGATGAAACATCGCGACGTTGGCTTATTAGTGAGATTTTAGTTGCACGTACATCCATTGTTTCAAAATATTGATTTATCCATAGGTCGATTGGACCACGACATGGAAGTAATCTAAGAAGTTTTTCGGCACCCTGGCGCGAAAGTATATATCCAGATAAATGCCAGAGTCCACGTTTTGGTTTGAATACTTTTTTGGTAAGAAAAGTTTTTGGCGCACCATGCTTTACTTCTAGATAAGATACATAAAGAACGTCGAATCTGTCATTAATACCATTTTCTCCTACAATTTCTGTCCAAGCCTGATCCAGATACTTAGCAAATTTTGTGTGAAAAAATACATCGTCTTCAAGGATAAGTACGTACTCAGAATTACCGTTAACAACTTTCTTCCATACATTAATGTGTGACCGGGCTACTGCAATCTCTGCTCGGCTCATAGGAATTGGAGTATTCAATTCAATACTTGTTGGTAGAGTTAAAGGTTGGGGTTCTACAAAGAGTTGATCTGCTAACGTGTAAAATGGATCTATTTCGGCATTTTTGGCAGGTTGTTGTAAGAATTGCTTAGCATCTACGGCAGCATAGCGTTCAGTAAGTCTCAAGATTTCAACTCCGGATGAATCCAAAATTTGATTAAGTTCTTGTTGTATCTTATTCCAACGGTTGGGCTCACGATCAAGATTGATAACGTAAATCATGCCAATTGTAGGCATTTTACCCTTACTTTGGAAAGCGAATATATTACATTTTCTTTTGGGCATTAGTCGGCGTATAGCCAGCCAGAATCGGAAAAAAAACCTAAGAATTGTTGTAGATGGGCGCTTTAAGTTCATTGCTTTTCCGTTCCCTGAGGTGACCGATAGGTTTGCTGATTTGACAACCTCCAGTTTCTTTTATCATTCCTGTAGCTGAGTGGCCATTTACTAGTGGAGGTCTTCTCCCAATCGTGTAGAATCTGCAGAGCTTCTTGGGGGCAACTTTTCTTTGTGATCATCTCATATATAGATTTAGTGAGATTGCCAGGGCCTGTAGTTGCTTGAACTTCAGGTAAACCGCCATTTGATTCTTGCTCAAGGGCTTCAGTAGCATTAATCAATGCACATTCAATAATAGGATGATTGGGGCCAGCGATCATAGGGGTAGTATTAAAATAAAAGATCCAGTTTAGATTGTTAACACCGGGTTTAATAAAATCTGAGGACGAAATCATCTGAGCCGTTGCAATATCATAACAGAACGGTTGAAGTTTCAGTTTACCATCATTGAAGAGATTATCGATCGGAGTTCCATGAAAGATGTCGTCTGCATCAATATAGAAACCGCCTTTTACATAAATATAGCTGTAGCGGAAATAGTCTGATTTCATAGATGGATGATAACATTTGTCAAAAGCCTTTTCAAATCTTGAGCCTAAATTGGTTCTGATGAATTCTCTAGTTGAATTTACATCGAAAATCTCAAGTGTGAAACCGTCCTGTTCGAGAATCTTCCATGATGCCATACACTCTTTAACATCAAGGGGTAATCTGTCAAGGTCATCCCAAAATTGCACAATATGTTTAGGGGGTAATGCAATTTTAAATGTGGACTCTTCGTTTCGTTTTTCATGTTTTTGAACTAATTCTCGAACAAAATTAGATCTATCACGATCGTTTTTTAACAGGGGATCTGTATAGTTTGATTCAAAATTTTTCATTGGCAATAGATTATAGTATTCTGAACTTTTTTAGTGATAATAAAGAATTTTAACATTTAAGCACAGGAAAAACTAACATATTCAAACAAACTTTTTTGAAAATGTTGTGAGAATAAAAAAGCAGGATTTCTCCTGATTGTTGATGTTTATTGATTTTCAACCGGATGTATTTTTTCCTGACTGCTGGAGCTATAGCGCAGGCAGTTAAAACTCTTATCTATCCAGAACCACTTTTCCAGCTTGCGCAGGATAAGTCAGGCATTTTTTAAACTGCCTGTTTGACCCTTCCCGTCCTTCGGACTGCCCTCCCCAAAGGAGAGGGCTATTTATCATATATAAATTATATCAAATTATTTAATTTACCAATTTTCTGTTCTGCTAAAATTGAATTATTCCGAAGTTCATTTGAGATTACTTTAAAGTTTATCCTTTTATTTCTTTTCGTTCTTTTATCTAAAATATTTTTCTCGTGATTTTTAAATGCTAGTAATTTATTTTTATGTGGTACCAAGTTTCGAATTGCTTTGAAACTTTTTTCATAATCTTCAATAAAAGTTAATTCTTCTTTGTCGGCAATCGTTTCTCCTACTTCAATTAATTCACGAATTCCAGCAAATTTCCATTCAAGAAAATCTCCTTCATTGTTAATTGTTTTATACTCATATTCTTTTCCTACTTTATTAGCTTTATCATATGCTTTATTCGGATTGATTGCTTTTATTAAAACGAGATTTTCCCAGTAAAGATATTGCGTATATTTATTCAATTTTAAAGTTTTGTTATTTCTAATAATCGGAAATTCTATCAAATAAGCTAAATACCATTTTGATTTCATTTTTTTCTAATTTATTTATAAATTTGGATCCATTTTAGAGTCAAATTTTGAATCTTTTCTTTGTCTACTAGGTCTATAACCTCTTTCTTTCAATTCTTTCTTAATTTTTCGAAGTTCCACTTTATCTTCCTTACTTTTTTTCTTGCCAGATAACTCCTTTTGCCTTTTTACTAAATCTTCAGTACTAGTATGTCCGATTTCACCTGACTCTTTTATATTTTGTTTTCCACGTTGTGATGCTTCCAAATTAGGATTTGAGATTACATTATCATTAGTAATTACAACTTGTTCATTTATATTAATATTTTGTGTTTCCTTAATTTCATCATTACTTTTTCCAAAAATTGCATCAAATACTTTTACAGTGAAAAGTATAGTGAATCCAGCTCCCATAATATCAGATCCGCTTTCCAAAATTTGCGTTTCGCTGGGTTGGATATCATCTCCACCCGGTCCTCTGCCATCAACATCAACCAGGTTCGTCGGATTATCAAAAATATAAATATACGGGCTAAAACTCAAGTAAATATCCTGCATCGGCTCTACCTGCCCCCACCTGCCTATGCGGCTATCATAATACCTCGCACCAAAGTAATCATAGCTTGTCTCATCATCGCGCTCTTTGCCGGTGAAGTCATAGCGCATAGCGCTTGAGTTGTATATGCGATTTTCCAGTGGATAGCCCCATGCATCATAATCCTGAGCAGAGATTACAGTATTTGTTGAATTCAATACAACACGAATACTTCCCAAATGATCTTTCAAATAATAATTGCGTGTCGTATCTGCGTTAATTTTGCCTACATTATCAAGCCCCCATATATTCCACTGTGTTAAATTTGACCCGGAATAAATCGCTATTTCTTTACCTGATACATCTCGTACGTAGAATTCATCACTCTGCAATGTCCACGGCGGAGCGTCACCTGAAAGGTCAAATTCGGGATCAGGTGTGCTGCCTGTATATTTATATCGTACTTTCCGCACGCGGTTGCCTGCTTCGTCGTAGCGGTACTGAGTCAAATACAGCACATCAACCGGCGGCTCAAAAATACTTGGTGCTTCTGATTTTATTACCCGGATTTCCGTCATTAAATTCCTGTGATCATATTTTATGCTGCCTGTCCGGTTAAGCTGATCGCTTAACATGTTGCCGTTGTTATCGTATGTATAGCTGTGATTGGTTAATCCATTGCTTACATTTTGCAGCTTATTAGTACCTGAAAAATATGAATACCCGAAATCATCTGCAAGGTTATTTGCAGAGCCGTAACGTTTCATTCCCTGGAAATTGCCGTCTTTGTCGTAACCGTTGATAAGGTCGTGTGTTGAACCAGTAACACCGGAATCCCTGTCTGCTTTTAACAGCCTGTTTGAATTATCGTAAATGTAGGTCATCCATAAATCGCTATTATCACTAAAATTACTTCTATATGTCCCAATTGAAATATGTTTTCTGATATTCCCGTTTGCATTATATAGGAGTGTATACCGGAAAATTGATTCACTTAAACCGGATTGACTTGTAGTAAAAATCCAGTTTCTGTTATTATAATTATAATTTGTAACCAGAGTATTATCATTCAATTTATGAAGATCAACCTGTGAGTTTTCATCATATGTATATTTAGAAAGCGTAAAATATAAAGATGGATAATCCCCTTCGTTTTCGGGGTCTTCAGGCTGCGCGCCAACATACTGGTTAACATAATCAAGCCTTCCTGCATCATCGTAACCGTATGAAAATACTTTTCCATCTCCGCTGCCTAGCTGGTATGAATTCCTTGTTAACTGGCTTTGGCTGTTATGGTAATATAACTCTGTTTTCCACCCCAATCCAACAATATAATGCCACAGTTTTGTTACGTTGCCTCTTTCATCATAGCGGTAGAATTTATATCCCCACGCTTCGCCTAAAACAGTACGGTAAGCTGTGGCAACAAGATTACCACGGGTATAGTTTGGCGCAGTATTATAATCAGAGGGCGGATTATTGAATATATTTACTACAGCTGTTGTCAATGTATCGTAAACATTCACAATATAAATGCTGTCAACAGCAGAAGGGGTATCGAACTCAAAAGGAAGTAATGTGTCACCCATCGGACCAGTTTCACCACCGCCGGGGGTCTTGTAATCACTTATCGAAATCAGCCTGTTTAAACCATCATAAATGCGGCGTGTAGTTAATGAAGAACTTTTACTCTTTTGGTTTGCATCCTGCGATAAGACCAGGTTACCGTTTTTATCGTAGCTGTATTTTGTTATTCCGGCATCGGGTGTATTCCTCTGGCTTTGCCTGCCGTAAGCATCGTAATTATAGGTTATGGTTTTTCCGCCCGGTGTTTTAACTTCAACCAGCCTGTAGAGGTTGTCATATTTGTAATCTGTCCTTAATGTAAGCCAGTTTTGTGGCACATCCTGCCCGCCGAAAGTTGTATCGGGATCATACGGGCTGTCTTCATAAGCCGGAATTTGCGGATTGCCTGGTGAAGGCGCTACATATTTTTCTTCCCTTAATAAATTTCCAACTGCATCAAAATATTTTACAAATTCGCGGTTTGTTTCATCTGTGAAAGTCTGCTTTTCAACAAAACCTGAGTAGCTGCCTGTAAAATAATCAGAAAGCGAGCTTTGATAAGCAAATCCGGATGTGATGTATGAATTATCTGCATTAAGAGTCTTTTTCTGTCTGCCCAGGTAATCATAGCTTAGCTTTGTTGAATTATTCCGTGCATCAATATTTTCAGCCGGCTGGTTCATAAAATTGAATGCAAACTGGAAATCATCATAATTGGTAGATGAGGTATAAACGTCTTTTTCTTTGATATTGCCGAAACCATCGAAGTGGTATTTAATTTTTTTGAAATTAGTTAAAGTAGAAGAGTGATTAAACCTTGATTTGATAGTAGTGCTACGGTTAATATCATCATATTCATAAATATAAGTACCGCCATAATATACTTTTGAATAAATCGTATCGTAAAACGTTTGCGTTCCATATATCTTTAATTTTGGTCTGTAATTATCATACCAAATGCCGTAGTCGAAGTTTGTACAATTTGTGAAAACCATTCTCAGTTTCATATTTAACGGATCGTCAAATTCTTCGGGATTTGTAAAATAATAATCAATTAATATGCCGAAGAAATTCTGTTCATTATTTCTTAGGTTATTAAGCAATCCTTCAATTCTCATATTTTGTGTAGTATATGATTCACAGCTAAGCGGCGGATCCTGTGTATAGCTTCTGAACAAGCTGCTGCTGAAAGGTGCCAATACTGAATAATTACTTACAATTGGGTTATATGCATTAATACAGCCGTTGCCTGTGGAATAATAATCTGTATCTGTTACACCTTTAAATCTGAATTCATAACCACTTTGAACAGGTTGATTAGCTCCATTACGAACAGTATACCACTGCGTAGATAAAGTCAATATTGCAGAATCAATAGACGAGTAAGTACTAAGAGGCACTTTACTGAATTTCATGAATGGTTTAATTTTGTCTGTATTACCACTAGTATTATATTTCATGAAAAAATCACCGCAATTGGTGGTATAATTTTCCCTGTAGTTTAAGTAATCAGGTGTTGTATTAGAATAATGCAAGCCCGTTCCTTCACTCATATAAGTTAATGGTTCAGTATAGTTTATTGTAACAGGCCACGAAGTATCTTTATCCTGAAGAGTCGAATAATCACCCGGTAAAGTAATTTTTCTTATTCTGTTATAAGTATTATCATAATCCAGTGATGTTAAAAAACCGCTTTGATTCACCATCATTGTGGGGTTACCTAAAGCATTATAAGTCATATAAACAACCTTTAAAGTATCCCTGTAATTAGGATTTACATAATAATTATCAATTTTAATGGGTAATCGTGTATCCTGAAAAGTATTCCATGTTAACACAACATTACCGTTATTGTATTTAATTTTGTAATATACTTTTGGAGAGGGGGCTCCGCCCTGCGGTTCATCATAATCACCGGCAGTATCTGTTTTTGTTACCAGGTAATAAAAATATTTTTCTTCTTTATTATCGGGAAAGATCGTTTTCTTCAGATTGCCTTCAACATATGGAAACCTGTAATCGGAATATAAAGCCCTTCCCGTAGTATCCTTTTTATAATATTCGTATTTTGTTTCAATGTATATAGAGGTGGTGCCCTGTGCATAATCTTTCGTTGAAATTAACTGTCCATAGTAGCCAAGTGCATCACTTTCATTTTGAATATAAATATTTTCCTGCTGTTTCAGCAATATATCACTGCTTAACGGGTATGTAAACCGGTTTACGGTATTATCAAAACGCCTGGTAATATTAGGCAAACCAATTTTATACAGTGTTTTTTCACCAATAACGCTTATTGTATCAGGCGGCGGGGTTGTATTCCTGTAGTTGTAAGAACCCAGCATAGCCCAGCCTCTGTAAAAATCAATATTTTCATTAATATTTAAATATTCAATTTGAGTTTTATAGCCAGAAGGATCAATTTCGGTTTTTTTGATGACTAAACTGTCAAATTTATTTTCAGTACCGGATGGTTCATAATATTCATAAAAAAAATTACTGAACCTGCCGATTCCGTTTACTGTATCTGCCTTAGTTAACAGCAGAAATGAACCGTTAAATATTGAATTATTAACACCTCCGGTTTCATAAATATAATCAGAAGATTGGTAGCTGCCGGTTGAATTAAAAACTGAATCTTTAATTAGTTTATTCACAGCCGATATATCAATTTCTTCGACATTATGAGTCCCGAATGATTTCACCCCGTAATACCTGTATTCTTTGATAGAAGTTGAATTTTCTGAATTATTAACGGTATTTGCATCCCTTGAAATAATTTGTCTAGTTGTAAGATATTTGTCAGAAGAATCGATTTCCTGCGAAGTATAAGTGGTTCCGTTATCAGTATACGGATAAGTAAAACTGTGTTTGCTCTTTTGTATATTATCTTTATTATATATAGCCATTGTATCAATCATATTAACAAAAAAAGCATCCCTTCCGTTACCTGCAAAATCAGCGCCATCACTTTTAATAACACCGCTTGTTAAGGTACTAAAATCTATTATAGACTGATTTGTGCCGAAATACTTATATTTTCTGGTTCCCCCTATAAAATTTGTAACTGAGCTTATTCTGTTCATGTTGCCAAAATAAATATTTTTTAAAGTTTGGTAACCCTGGCAGGAAACATTTTTATAGGTTCTCAGGTAATTATCATCGTATGTAAAATTAAATTTTTGATTTAACGGGTTTACAATTTCAACAAGTGCAGCACTTTTATTGCCGGGTGTATCAAAACTGATTGCTTCATTAAACCTGAATTTGTAATTACCGATAACATAATTTCTGGTATAAAATCCCAGGCACATTCCCCAGTACATTGCATATTCAAAATCTATAGATTGCTGATGGATACCGATATTCTGGACCAAAGGTCTTCCATATTGCTTTATGTTATTCCATCCGTAAACGATATTAATAGAATGTCCGAACATATCTGTTATTTGCTCCAGCAAAAGTATTTGCGGTCTGTTACCTGTCAATCCTTCACTGGTTGAAATATCATTAAAATTTCTTTTATATTCTTTAAATTTATATATTAATCCGTCTCCCATCATTAATTCAACAATTCTGTTCTTATAATCAAAATCATTGCTGTTATCAGTTACATCGAAGTAAACATTTGCTTTAATATGGCTTTCTTTTGAATCAACATAATATGTTCCTGTATATTGGTCACCACCGGATTGATTATCATTCTTATTTACTAATGTCAAAGAAGAACCATCGCCCATTAATATAAATATTCTGTCCCTGCCTCCGGTTTCAACAGCTCTTAACCTGTCATCTATATGAAAACCGGGTATTAGTTTTTTAATTTGATTGCCATTAAGATCGCCGGATACACCAGGATCAGTAAGTAAATAGCTTTCAAAATTTAATGTTTGAATACAAATACCATTTAAACTTAACATCCACTCCGGACTGCTGACATTATAACGGGTTGAATTAGTATTATTTATGAAATGATTCTTTGGAGCTAAAATGATCTGATGATTAACACTGCCGTTATAAACCAGTTTTAAATCAAGGTTTATATCTCCATTACCTTTAAATTTGTATAGAGGAATTTCATACATAAGATTACCATTAAAATCACTGATAATTTCATTATCATCAAAGCTGAAACTATTGGATTTATAAAAACCCCTTTCATTAAACATTTGACTTGCATCGCCGCTAAAGCTTGGCGGCTGATCTGTAATAGTAGTATCAAATTTACTTGGACTAAACAATGAAGTTATTGGTTTATAATTTGTAAAAATACCGTAACCAATTGCAAAAACTGCAGATGTTAACAGAATGAGCGGGATGAGGATTTTTTTGTTCAGCATATTTATTAATAAAATTTATCGTTTAGTGAAAAACAAGTTTATAAATGGTAAAATCTCTTTGTTTAACTTTTTAGGAATTGTTTTTAGCAGCTCGTTTTTTAATACATTTTCAGGGTCAAATCTGCTCTCATAGATGTTCCCGTTTTTTTTAATAATTGTTGTATCAAAGCATATAATACTGTCTCCTGTCGAATCACTGACACAAATTTCGGGTTCATTTACATTGATATGATCACTTTTAAAAATTCCGTTATTAATCGGCAGTATATTCTGTAAGGAGTTATAAATAGCAATGAGCTTTTTATAAACATTTAAACTTATGGTCCAACTCATCTCACTATTTCCGTTAAATGTTACATTATATTTAATTATTTTTTTCAAAAATCAGCAGGTATTTGTGTTCTTACACTTCCATCTTCATTATATATAACCCACCACCAGCAATTATTCATAAAAACCAATACCCAATTTTCATAATTGTTTACAAGACGTTCATTTTTTTTATATTGGCTTTTGCCCTGATAACTTTCGCAGAAAATAATTGAACTTATTGAAACTATGAGCAATGAAACAATTAACAGGTACTTCATTTTAATTTCCTCCCAAAGAATTATTTACTCAATCTTAAAGAGATTTTTTAACGAAGTAAAACAAACTTTTTTGAAAATGTTGATAAATTCAGTATTATTTCAATGTAAACACCATAATTACTTGTGTTTATATATTTTTTTATTTAATTTTAAATAACTTAAATCTACATTATCGCTGCAGGGAGGTTCCCTTATATGAAAAGTGATCTGTTAACGGTATTAAAAAAATTCACAGCAAAAGAAAACAAACAATTCAGTTTATTTCTTAAAAATGAATACTTATGCCAAAGCAGGATAAGTTATGATTTTTTTTGCGAACTTTTAAATTATTATCCTTTATACGTTATTGAACAAAGACAAAAAGAATTAATATACCGGCATCTTTATCCCGGGAAAGAATTTAATGAGTCAACATTCAGAAGCCTGGTTAGAGCTTTGATGATCTCACTGGAGGATTACCTTCTTATAGAAGAGATCCGCAAGAATGAATGTGAACGAGAGATAAAACTTCTGAAAATCTATAATGAACTTAATGCTCATGAAGTTGTTTCCAAAAAACTTGAGAATTTAAAATCTGTAATAACCGGAAATAATTCCGGTGATATTTCCGGGAAGTTCCTTTACCTGTATGATTATGAAATATTCAGGTATAATCATTTTGATGTAAATAAAAAAATATTGCATAAAGATGAAGCTGACAATACTTTTGAATACCTTAATAAAGCCAATAGTTATATTTCACTTTATTACTTTATAGAAATTGTAAGTAATTATGTTAATTACAGGATCCAGCAGGGAATGTATGATAAACATACCGAAAATCTTGATGTAATGTTTTCAGCAGCAGATATTAAAAGACTGGACCAGCTGTTTGAATTTACCGAATATGAATATGCTTATAAGCTGTACAAGCAGCTTTATAAATTATATTCTGAAGATTCTGGAAAAGTACCTTTCCTGAAATATAAATCAGAATTTTTATCAATTCAAAAGCAATTAAGCAAAAAAGAACTGCTGCAGCATAATAATATGCTGATTTCCTATTGCATAATGAATAAAAATAAAATCCCTGAGCTAGCTGATGAGCTGTGGTCGCTGTATGAGTTTTACCTGACAAATAATCTGTTTGAAGCTGATAATAACCATTACCTGGATACATATATATTCAGATCAATTATATTTCTTGGATTAAAGCATGGTTATTATTCAGAAGTTAAAAATATTATCGATAAGTATTCAGTGAAGCTGCATCCGGAAGATATCCATAACTTAAAAAATCTTGGTTATTCCTACTTTTATTATTACACAGGTGATCTTATCAAAGCAATTGATTATGCAAAAAAAGTTAAGCTGAATGATTATGCATTTAAATATGACATTAAAAATCTATTCATAAAAATATATTTTGAAGACGGTGCATTCAACCAGCTTAACAGCACTATAAGATGTTACCGGGAGTTTCTTAGAAATGACCAGCTGTTGAATAATGAAATAAAACAAAGTTTTAAGCATTTTATATATTACACCGAGCATCTTGTAAAAGAAATAGAATCAGGTAACAGGCAGGAGCTGAGTTATTTGCTGGATAAACTGGTAAAGCAGAATAATGTATACTCAAAAGAGTGGCTTATAAAAATGTACAGAGCAATCAGCCGGCAGGATGCATATGCACATAGATAGAGTATAGTTTATCACCAAAAATTGTCACTAAAAATTACATATTGTCACAAAAACCTTATAAATTAGCATAATTTAACATATTTTGGCCTTCGACCTCCTGCTTACGCAGCATCTATGGTTTTGGCGATATTTTACTGTTTTTGCCATTTTCCTTATATGGGAAAAACTCATTTTTCCACTTTAAATATTCTACACCTGTCTTGTCATCTTCATATATATAATAAGGCCCGGTATCATATACAAGCTTATTCAGATATGTTCTTGCTGTCTTCGTAGAACAATCCGCAATATTCGCTCCGTCATTAATGACCTGTTCAACCAGCATTGTTAATTTGATGCGCATATTTTCTTCTAGCCAATTTCTGAATATTGGTTCTGACTTTAGTCTTTTCCATACCGGGTAAGAATTCATTCCAAAAGGAGTACTATTATTCTCATACCCACTTTCACTTCCAATGACATCCTCACTACCACCGAGAGAGAAATTGTCAACATCTTTATTTATAATTTTATAAGGCGGATTTTTGGAAATATTGCAGCTTTGACATAATAACTGAAGGTTACTTTCTTCATTATTTAACGGATTATTATCAATATGATCAACCACCAATTTTCTCATTGGATATTCTTTCTTATCCATTTGACAAATGCTTCCATATTTACCCATTAAAAAGGATTTTATATATTTTAATTCTCTTGAATTTAATCTGCTTGCTCTTTTAACCATAATAATTTTATAATATATTAATTCCGAAATCAATTTTATTCAGGTAATACCTCAGGTCTTCTACATCTGTATGCATGTATAAGGCTGTTGTTGTCTGTGAAGAATGCCCTAATAATGATTGCAGTAACTTCAATGGTAAATTGGATTTTGCTAAAATTGTACCGGTTGTATGCCTGTTGCTATGAAAACATATTTTATCATTAATTTTTGCTTTTCTAACGTATCCTTTGAATTTATGGCTTATATATCCCTTCGAATATCTTTCACCATTTTCTTTTCCAAAAACATAATGTTCCTTAGCTTCCATATCTAAAATTTTACCTGACTGAGGCACTCTGATAATATTATGTATTTGATCTGTCAATGGAATTTTTCTGTCTTTTCTGGATTTAGTACTATGACCGGATTTATTTTTGACATGAATAATCTTGTATGTGAAATCTATGTCCTCCCACTGCAAATGAATAATTTCTCCTAATCTCATTCCGGTTAATATTGCAAATTTTGCAATTCTTAACATCAGTTCATTGTCAATTACTTTAAATAACTCCTCCAGCTCTTCATAAGAAATTCTGGGCCGGGCGTTTTCCGGTGTTGGAAGTTCTTTCATTGATTTAAACGGGTTTGATGTAACCATACCATATTCAACTGCCAAATTGAAAGCTGCCCGCATATTCCTAAAATAAATATTTACTGTATTTTTACTTCTGTTATTTACTTTACTTTTTCCCATGTCTGCTATTAAATCATTAATAAATTTATCACATTCAAATCGTGTAATAGATGACAATGGTTTATCTCCAATTAATCTTATGAAATGATCAAAGGCTAATTTATATAATGAAATAGTGGAAGCAGCTAAAATGTTTGATTTTGATTGATAAAGTAATTCCCGCAGCTCAGAAATCTTTTTATTTGCTGAAAAAGTTATAGCTGTTGTATCTAACCCGTTTTGAAGCTGAAATCTTCTAAATATAATCTCCGCTTCACTTCTAACAATAGTCTTAGTGCTCAATTTGGTTATTTTCCCTGATACAGGATGGTTATAATAAATATAAAATTTCTTCTTATAGCATCGGGATAAGAAAGGCTTTATCCGTTTTTGAAGAAGATTAATATTAGTTATATTTCCTGAATTTTTAACTGTTTCCGTCAATTTTTATTTGCAGCACCAAGTTATATTGCTTCCTGAAAATTGGGTCAATTATAAATAATTTCTAAAAATTAAGTTATTATATATAACAACTTAGTATTGACAAAAAATCATAATTTTATTTGTTGAGAAAAATTATACAGCTTTTTGTAAACTTGCCCGGTTTTATATTCTCGCAGCATTCATTTACTTCTTTAATCATTTTATGATAAGTAGACCTTTGATTTTCACACATCCCTAAATTTTTATGAGATATTACTTTTTTCTTATTAAAGTATTTACAGCTACTGCAATTAGTATTTAATTTATATTTAGGTTTCAATTATATTCCTACCTTCAACATTTATGTTATTAATTGCCATATAATATTTAAAATCAGAATATACTTTTATGCAATCTGCCCCTGCTGCTATCATTTCAATAAATTTTATTGAATGAGGCATCGAAATTTCCAGATCTTTCATAATTGCATTTACATCAATGTTTGTATTTGCATTTTCATTTTTATTGCCATAACCTCTATTAGCACCAAACGTATTAAGTATAAACATTGTACTCCATTTCCTTTCATATTTATCTTTTGACTTTAATGATTTAAATAAATTACTCTCAGCTAAGTCAAGTAATATTTCTTTTTCTTCATCAATTAAAATTTTCAAATCTTTATTTTCTTCTTTGTCAAGAAAATAATAAATCGTTCTCCTTGTGCATCCCAATTTCCTAGCTATATTGGATATTATTCCGTAGCTGCCTTTTATGGCTTCTGTAAATTTATCTTTTGTAATTTTATTATATGATTTATTCATTTCTTTACCCCCTGTGAAATGTGAGAAATATTATTTAAAAAATAACTAAACATTAATTATATTTAGTATACTTAACTTTGAAATTTATATCCGGTTTTTTTAATATTTTTTTATCTATAACACTAAATTAATAAACAAAAAAATATCACTGTGATATTTAGACACTGCTGCATTAATAAAATTTGATATTAAGTTTATGTAAAGATATGTTAAATAATGGCTTGCCGCGTAAATCAATAAAATTATTATAAATTCATATTAGTCTTTTTATAAATTTCAATTGCAGAAATATACAAATGAGAATTTTTATGATATAATAATCCTAAAGTTAATACTCATTCAATCAACAAATATTCTATTCAGCAAAAAAAATAATTCGCTATCAGGAATAATATATTATTTTATTAAATAAATATATTGTTCAAGCTAAAAAAATAAATGAAAAGAATATTTTAAGGGTAATGAATTAACAGTTAATTAATAATATTCCTTTATATATTCATGTACTTTTATGAATAACTCTTCATCATTATGAAACTGGTATTTAAGAAGAGTTTTGTGTAATGACTTCTGCACTTCTCTTTCGCCAGTATATGATACCTGCCAGCTATAAAATCTAACTATTTATACGATCTCATCTTTGTCACTCACATTCCTTTCAAAAAAGCTGACTTTTTATATTCTTATCTTTTCAAAAAATATGGTCTAAATTACCAGAAGATTTCATTCAAAATATTATAGATACTATTTTTAAGAATTGACATATATTTAAAAAAAGGTTAATTTTTGTAATTCTAATAGTTTAAATTTGGTTTTTTATGTCTGGAAGCCTTGACGAAAGAACTACGAGAGCATCACTTATTGATCCCTTGCTCCAAAAAGCAGGCTGGAAAATCTTTGATATAAATGAATACAACCCTTCGCAAAATAATCCTTCGGCAATTCGTGAGTTTCCTACAGCAACTGGACCTGCAGATTACGTCCTGTTTATTGATGGGATAGCAATAGGTGTTATTGAAGCTAAATCCATAGATAAAGGTTCCAGCTTAATTTCATCTGAAACACAGGCAGAGAGATATTCTTCAAGTAAACTGAAGTGGATAGCAAACGATAAACCTTTACGATTTATTTACGAAAGCACCGGAGAAATAACCCGTTTTACTGATTTGCTTGACCCAAAACCACGTTCAAGAGAGATATTCGCATTTCATAAACCTGAAACTCTAAGGAATTGGCTTATTGAAGCTGATACATTGAGAAAAAGGTTACAAAACTTACCCCCATTAAATACAGATCACCTCAGAAATTGCCAAATAATTGCAATCAATAATCTGGAAAAATCATTTTCACAGGGAAATCCAAAGGCTTTATGTCAAATGGCAACAGGCTCTGGAAAAACATTCACAGCTATTACCTCAATTTACAGGCTGCTTAAATTTGCCAAAGCAAAAAGAATATTATTCCTTGTTGATACAAAAAATCTCGGTGAGCAAGCTGAACAGGAATTCCAGGTTTATGAGCCAGCAGACGACAGACGAAAATTCACAGAGTTATATAATGTACAAAGATTAAGCAGGAGTTTTATTGATAAGAACTCTCAGGTCTGCATTAGCACAATACAAAGGATGTATTCCATATTAAAAGGTGAAGAGCTTGACGAATCTGCTGAATTGACTTCACTGAATGAAATCAAAATGGTTGGTGACCCCAAGGAAGTGGTTTACAATCCTGATGTTCCTCCTGAAACATTTGACTTCATTGTTATTGATGAATGCCACCGCTCGATATATAACCTTTGGAAACAGGTGCTGGATTATTTTGATGCTTCTTTAATAGGGTTAACAGCTACCCCTGATAAAAGGACCTTCGGATTTTTTAACCAGAATGTAGTCAGCGAATATACTCATGAACAGGCTGTTGCAGATGGAGTTAACGTCGGGTATGATGTATTTATTATTGATACAGAAATTACAAAACATGGCGGAAAGATTGAAGCTAAACAGTGGATAGATAAACGTGAAAGGCTTAGCCGTAAGAAAAAGTGGGAGCAGCTTGAAGACGAGGTGGAATATAAAGGCAAAGATCTTGATAGAGCGGTGGTAAACCCAAACCAAATAAGAACTATCATAACAGAATTTAAGAATAAGATATGTACAGACATATATATCGGCAGAGAAGAAGTACCAAAAACCCTGATATTTGCTAAAACAGATAGCCATGCCGAAGACATTGTTGAAATTGTAAGAGAAGTTTTTGCAGAAGGTAATGCATTTTGCAAAAAAATTACCTATAAGACAGATGAAAAACCGGATACCCTTTTAAGAGCCTTCCGCAATGAATTTTACCCGAGGATTGCCGTAACAGTAGATATGATAGCTACAGGCACTGATGTTAAGCCTTTAGAATGTCTCATCTTTATGCGTGATGTTCGCTCAAATAATTACTTTCAGCAGATGATCGGGCGTGGAACAAGAACACTCGGCTATGATGAGCTTAGAACAGTAACGCCCTCTGCTAAAACGGCTAAAACACATTTTGTTGTAATTGATGCTGTAGGTGTATCTGATTCAACAAAAATTGATAGCCGGCCGCTTGAACGTAAAAAATCATTGAGCTTAAAAGACCTGATGATGAATGCGGTGCTTGGGCAGTATGATGAAGATGTAATAAGCTCCCTGGCTAACCGAGTAGCAAGGATTGACAGAGAAATAAAGAAAGATGAAAGGGAAAAGCTTATTGAGCTTGCTGACGGTAAAACACTGGGTAATATTGCAAATGAACTGCTTGAAGCTATAAATCCCGATAAAATTGAAAATGAATCTGCTGCCATCCTGAGCGAAGCTAAAGATCCGGTTGATGATACTAAGTTGATAAAAGCTGCAAAAGAAAAACTTGCTAAGAAAGCTACAACAATCTTTAATAAACCTGAATTCAGGAATTACCTTGAGGCTGTTAGACAGCGAAATGAACAGATAGTTGATACTACAAACCCTGATGCGGTTATAAATGCCGGGTGGAACGAACAAGTTAAGGAAAAAGCTACAGGTATTATTGCAGAATTTAAAGAATATATTGAAGCGAATAAAAATGAGATAATTGCGCTCCAGATATTTTATGATCAGCCTTACCGAAGGCGTGAACTTACATTTAAAATGATAAAAGACCTTGCTGAGATTATTAATTTAACAAAACCAAATATTGCCCCACTTAAAGTATGGAATGCATATGAAAAGATCGAAAATATCAATGCCGGAGCTCCTAAGGATGAGCTTACAGCACTTGTTGCAGTAATACGCCATGCTTTGGGGATTGATGAGAAACTTACAGACTTTGATAATTCAGTAAATAAAAACTTTCAGAAGTGGGTGTTTGAAAAGCAGGCAGGCGCATTAAAGTTTAACGGGGAACAAATGGAGTGGCTTAGAATGATAAAAGACCATATAACAACAAGTATACATATTGATAAGGACGATTTTGAGTATAACCCCTTTGCACAGCTTGGCGGACTTGCCAAGGCATACAAAGTTTTTGATAACAAACTTGATGATATTATCAATGAACTTAACGAGGCGTTGGCAGCATGAGTGAGGTTAAATTACCAAATGATTGGACATATATTAGATTAGCTGATATTTGTAAAACATCTAGTGGAGGGACACCATTAAGAAAAACTTCTAAATATTATAAAGGAAGTATTCCTTGGGTTAAATCTGGTGAATTAAATTATAATACAATTTTTGATACTGAAGAAAAAATTACTGAAGAAGCTATAAAGGATTCCAGTGCTAAAATCTTACCTAAAGGAACCTTATTAATTGCTATGTATGGCGCAACAGTTGGTAGATTAGCTTTTTTAGGTGTTGAAGCAGCAACTAATCAAGCCATTTGTTCTATAGAAACACAAAAGAATCTATCAAATAAATACCTTTACCACTTTTTATTCTTTCATAAGAATAAACTTCTAAATCTAAGGAAAGGTGGGGCACAGCCAAACATTAGCCAAAAAGTTGTTGGCGATATTATCTTTCCTTTACCGCCAAAATCAGAACAAGATCGAATTATAGAAAAGCTAGAAGAATTATTTAGTGAGCTAGATGCCGGAATTGAGTCACTTAAAATGACATTAGATCTTTTAAAAGTTTACAGACAGTCTGTTTTAAAATATGCCTTTGAGGGCAGGTTGACAAATCCAAACTTAAAGCTTGGTGAATTACCTGAAGGTTGGAAGATTGTTAAACTTGGAGAAATTATAGAGCCATCAAAAGACAAGTATGAACCTTTAAATAATAAAAAACTTAAATTTGTAGGGCTAGAACATATTGAAAAAGATACGGGCGAAATTTCAGGCTTCACATCATCAGGTGAAGTAAGGAGTACAAAAAGTATTTTTAATAAAGGTGATTTGTTATATGGCAAATTACGTCCATATTTGAATAAAGTTGCGGTAACTGAATTTGACGGCATTTGTTCAACTGATATATTAGTATTCAAATTACAAAATAATCTTTCAAATTCATTTTTGAAGTATAGATTTTTACAAAGAGATTTTGTTAATTATGCTCAAAAGAATGTTAACGGAGTTCACCATCCAAGAGTAAATTTTAAAACACTAGCTGAATTCACAATATGGCTCCCTGAATATTCTGAACAAAATTTAATTGTCTCAGAAATCGAAGAACGTCTAAGTGAATGTGAGGTAATGGAGCGTGAAGCAAAAAAAGCTCTACAGCAATCCGAAAGCCTTCGCCAGAGCATTTTAAAAGCAGCCTTTGAGGGGAAGTTGATTACAGATGATCATGAAGTTATAGAACATTAATCTTTTTTGAATTATGGGAGAAAGACCAATCTCTAAATCTTTAGTAATAAATGAAACATTTTAGACTTCATAAGTTAAATTTAAGAAATCATCAAGTATTGGGGGATATTGACGATTTGATTTTTTCTTCTGATAACAATAAAGAGTTGTTTTCATATTTCACTGTTTTTATTGGCCCAAACGGATCCGGCAAGAGTTATTTATTAAGACTCATTTGTGAAATCTTCAGAGATGCGGAAAATTGGAAAACTGGTGGAGCAAGCAAGAATTATACTCATGGAATATACAAATTAGAATACGTCGTAGACAACAAGCGTTTTATGTTTACTAACAAACCTGAATTGTTTGGAGAGAAATCAGAATTGACATTAAATGAGAAACCAATACCCTTACAGGAAATCATATTACCCGATAGAATCAGTGTAACTTCATCCCTTCTAAATGATAAGTTTGTTTTTTTGAAAGACATTGATTCACGTATTTATAAATATAGAGGTATTAGGGGTACTGAAAATACGGCTACAACAAAAACTTACATTAGGAGAAATGTAGAATCACTTATAAGAAACCTCATAAATCCAGAAACAAAAGCAATATTAAGGAAAACAACTAATTACCTAAATCTTGAAGATCGTTTAGAGATTATTTATTATCCAAAATATAAGACTGAAATTTATTCAGGTGATTTAACATTTCTAAAATTTGATAAGTTCTTTACTCAATGGAAAAAAAGAAGAACTACTAAACCGTATTCACTTTCATTTTATGAAAAATTGAAAAAAGACAATACTGAAGAAATAGAAGAATTGATTGAATTTATTAATAAAACGGCAAATCAATTTAAGAGATCAAAGAACTCTAATAGATATTTAAGTTACGATATATTAAATAGTAACAAAATTGTCAAGGACTATCAATATATCGATAATCTGTACAAACTTGACCTTCTTTACTATCCTTATATAATGACTAAAAAAAAGAATCAAGAACAAGAATCAATAGATTCACTCAGCTCTGGAGAGGTCAATTTGTTGAACTATGTATTTGCAATCATTTTTAATTTGTTACAAACTAATCTGATTATGATAGATGAACCAGAAAATAGTTTACATCCAAATTGGCAAATGAGTTACATAGATTTTTTAAATGACTTACTCAAGGTAGTTGGAGTTAAATCGCATGTTTTAATTGCAACTCATTCTCACTTTATTATATCAGATTTACTTCCGGATTGTTCTTCTGTTGTTACTCTTAAAAAAGAATACAAAAACACAAAAGCAGACTTATTGCCTTATGATACATACGCATGGTCTGCAGAGAATATTTTATATAATGTTTTCAAAGTTAAATCTGTAAGGAATTTTTATATCCAATTGGATTTGATCGAATTACTTGGATTAGTCTCGAATAAGTCCACAGATGCAAAAAGAATTTATGAATTACTAGAAAAGTTAGAAAAATTAGAATTGGCAAAAAACGATCCTTTAAATCAAATAATATTAGAAACAAATACTTATTTAAAAAACTTAAATGATCAAACAAATTAAAGGAAAAGTAAGGCTTCAGATAAATCAAATTAGGTATCTGCAATCTATTCCCAAACCAAATTTAGCGTCAGACTGGGATAGACAAGACAAAGTTATGCAGTCAATAAAACTTGAAATTAATTCTCAATTAGAAAAATTACAAGATGGCTACTGTTCGTACTGCGGTTTGAAACTTGAAGAAACCAGTCGCCCTGAAATAGACCATATCGCTCCAAAACATATTGCATTATATTGCAATTTTATCTTTGAACCACAAAATCTTGCATTATCATGTCAATTTTGTAATGGTTCGTCGAAAAAACATAGGTATAATCCAATAATTTTTTTCTTTTATTTATACGATCATTGCAATTTTGAATTTGTACATCCATACTTTGATGATCCTGATGATCATTATGAGTGGGTTGATGAATCAATAAGAATAATGATAAGTGACAAGAGTACAAAAGGTAAGAAATCGATTGAAATTTTTGAACTTGACACTATCAAGCAATCAGAAGCTAGAAGTAAAGAATTAATTTATGATCAATATGTTAAGAAGTATAATTTGTCTACACAAGATCAAAATAGGATCAAACTATCACTATTTTAACAAAATGATAACTTTTTTGCATGAATTTGGAAAAAATGGTCTTTCTGTAACACACTAAAGTGTTAACAGTATAAGTTAAACATATACAAATATGGATTTAGTCTATTTATATCTTTCAAATCATAAAGGGTTATTGGTAAATCAAGCGCTGAATTTTTCATCAGATTTGATTATCAATTTTGATGAAACTAAAAACCTGTTGACAATTGATGATAATAGCAAATATATTGAAGGCTTTTTTAATTTGAAGAACAATGATACAGTAAACTTCTCTTCCATATCAGCAATTATTGGTAAAAACGGAACAGGCAAAACAACCATACTTGAGTATATAGGAGATAATTTAATAAATGGATTATTTGAGTTTGAGAATCAAGGTGATTTTGCAATATTCAGAAATGAACACAAATTAGAGCTGTTCAGTAATAAACAAATATTGTTCAAAAACAATTCAAACATTTACAGTATCAACTTTAACAAACTGGATACCGCATATTACGAAAATAATCAGAATGAATTTCAAGAGATTACTTTGATTTATTTCTCTAATATTTTTGACGGAAGAAACGAACATGCGCATAACAGAGAGAAGAATAAACAAAATTTCATTAGCATAAGCACAAATGAACTGATTTACAGAGATTACGATGATTTTAGAAATAGAAATTATGATGAAGTGAGAAGGAAAGAATCAACAAACGAATATACGTCTGGTGTAAACTACATTCTTGCACATCGTAAATTAGAATTTAAGAGGCAGGCGATTTTCTTTCTAAGCCAATTTGCTCACAACTGTCCAATTAAGATACCAAGTGAAGTTTCTATTGAATTAAGTTCATTAAATGTAAAGAGTATTGTCCCAGATTCAACTAAGAACGAAATCGAGAATAACAAAATTCATTCAATCTTCTCAAAAGTGGATGAAGCTTTTAATAAATATAGACATCAAGGCAAAACTAATAAAATTCCTTTAATTAGTATTTTGTTCTATAGTGGTGTTCTATATAATTTCATAAATTTCTTAAAAAGATCAGACCTGTTGAGTATAATATTGGATAAAATTGAATTCAACTTCGATGACAATTCATCCATAAATGAACAGATATTTAACTATTTCGATAAAATAGTCGAAATAGTTCCAATGTCGACAAATAATTCCGTTAGAACATTAATTCTGGCCAATAGAGAATTAATTGAGACATTTGACGATCTTGTTAAGGATTCACAAATTACTATTCCAATAAATTTCATGGTATTTGACACAACAAATAATCAATTAGAAAAGCTAAAAGTACTTATCGACAGATATTTATTAACAAAACCGCAAATTGATTACATAGATTTTTCCTGGATTGACCTTAGTTCAGGTGAGAAAGCTATGCTGAATATTTATTCCCGCTTTTACGAAACAGTAAACCATCAAGTTAACAGATTTCAACACATTGAAAATTCATTAATTATAATGATTGATGAAGGCGACATTTACTTACATCCACAATGGCAAAAGAGTTTCTTATTAAATTTGTTGAAATATTTCAATTTATTGTATAAGCCTGGAGAAGGCAAAAAAAGAAACATTCAGATAATATTGACTTCCCATTCACCGATTGTCTTATCTGACCTGCCGAAAGATAATGTAATATTTCTGGAAAAAGGTGAAGATGGTTACTCTAGAATTGCGAAGCTTGAAGATCAGAAGCAAACATTTGCCTCAAATATATATACGTTGTATACCGATTCTTTTTTCATCAAAGATGGTCTGATTGGAGATTTTGCCAGAATTAAGTTAGATGACTTGTTCAAGATAATTGAAAACGAGAATTTCGAAAACTTTTCGGAAGAAAAGATCCAATATATAAAAAATAGTATCAGTATTATAGGGGAAGAAGTAATTAAGAGTAAACTTGTTGAAATGCTTCAAAATAGACTTAACACAGATCTGATATCAATTCACAGAAGATTAGAAAAACTTGAGAAGGTAACAAAACTAAATGATAAAGATAAAAGCAGGTAAATATAAATATCTCAGGGAAATTGCTGACGAGTACTTTGAAAATTTAAACCCGAAGAATAAAGATAATTCATTCCACAAAAGTAATTCTATTTATGGAAGAATTAATGCTCAATTCAAAGTTGGCTCTAAAAGGGGCAAGTACACTAGATATGGACAATATTTATACAATCACTTAGCTGAAATAATTAAAGGAGTACCAAAGCAGTTAGTGAATATTCAAAGTGAACTTAACAGGATCCAATCAGCAGATGCCTTAAATGCAATAGTAATTAGAAGTAGACTAAAAAAAGTTTTCAATTACAAAACATTTAGATCGGGTAATACTGCAAAGTGGCTTGTGCAGCAATTGAATATCACTGTTTGTTCTTATTGCAACAGGCAATACATATCTATTATTAAAGATAAAGAAACTCACAAAATACTTGTAGATTTTGATCATTATTTCCTAAAATCGAAATATCCTGTTTTTGCATTATCATTTTACAATTTGATTTTAACCTGTAATACATGCAACTCAAGATTGAAACATACTACTGAATTTACGCTAAAAAATTTTATCCATCCATATTTAGATTCTTTTAATGATATAATGAGATTTTCAACTAATATTAGAGATACCGATATTTTTTTTAAAGAAAATGTTGACTTCAATATTAAGCTCAAAAGAAATTGGTACAAAAACCCTGCTCCGAATGATGTGAATAGGGCATCTCGAATGTCTAAAATACTCTATCTGGAAGAATTGTATAACAAGCATAAAGAGGTAGTAATTGAATTGCTACAAAAGCACCTTATCTATACACCTGAATATGTGGAAGATTTATATAATCAGAATACTTTTCTATTTAAGTCTAAATCAGATGTTTATCGAATAATATTAGGAGCATATATTCAGGATTCAGATTTAGGTAAAAGACCGTTGTCAAAGTTTATAAAAGATATATCTGAAGAATTTGGTTTTTTAAAATTACATTAAGTCTTTCTGATTTGTGACTGTTAAAAAGGAATATTATGAGTAATATATTCAACACAACCTGCTACGCCTGCGAAGAAACAATTTATGGTGTCCATAACAGCAGAGGCGGTGTATTTTATGTAGATAATGTAAAAAAAGGTATTTATCACAAAAATACCTGCGTATCAGGTTATTTCAATGATGCTGTACAAAGTAATTCTGTTCCCCTACCACGGCATTTAAAAATTTCAGATGAAAACCAACTGCAGTTGTTCCCGGAAACCAAAATTTGCCGTTTGTGCTGGAATACAAACGGTTGGGTATCTCCTACCGGATGGGAAGACAAAGCAAAACCGGGATCCTATGAGGATAGTTACGGTTATGGCCACGAAGAATGGATTTTTGATATGGATAAGGTAATGGATGACGGATACCATTATGGTTTTTTAGAGCCCGTTAACAAATTCCACGAGAAATATACAGGCAGGTCTTACAAATTCATACTATACACAATTAAAGGTACTACTCAGCAGAAATACTGGATCGGGAAACTTAATAATGTCGAAGTCATTAACAAAGTGAAATCCAAAGAAATAGCGGAGATATACAAGAGTAATGGCTGGCTTGACCTAATGAAAAAAGATCTCTTTAATTATGGTCTGGACTATTCTAATTTTGATAATGTTGTTAAGGAAAATTTAATGTTCAATGTTCGCTTCAGACCTGAGGAGTATAAGAATATTTATAGGGATATTATTGAAATTGAGAATGATTCTGTAATTAAATCTCCCAGATATACATTGATGGACTTTGATGAGAACACTATGGCTAAAGATGTGAAAATCCACAATGGACTTGATTTCCACAGCGGCATTAATAATACTGATGATCTTGTAGATACAGCAACAATGCACTTCACCTCTCACGAGAAAGAGCTGCCATTAAAACATAATAGGCTGATCAAAGGATTCTTCAAGTACATGAAGAAACTATATGGAAACAATGTTAGCAGAGAGTGTAGAACGGCCGGAAACAGAAGGGTAGATATAACCAGAGAAACTGATGACGGTTATGTTCTTTACGAAATTAAGACCTATAACCATCTTGAGACTTCACTTAGGGTCGCCCTGGGGCAGCTTATTGAGTATTCCTGCTACCCCGAAAGAATGGATGCAATAGAGATGTATTTGGTTTCAGATATTGAACCTATGCCGGACACGATTAAGTATATCAAGTTCCTGAATAAAGTTTTGAACATTAAATTTGGATATATTCAGTTTGATCTTAAAACAAATGTAATTGCAAGTGAAATATCTTAATTGAATTAATGAAAATGATAACAATATTATGAAAACTAACTAACTGTGTAAGATCTATGACAACTTCTGCACTTATATCAAAGATATGGTCATTCTGCAATACACTTCGTGATGATGGCGTGGGTTACGGTGATTACCTTGAGCAGCTTACTTATCTGTTATTTCTTAAAATGGCAGATGAATATTCTAAACCGCCATATAACAGGGATACCAATATACCAAAAAAGTATAACTGGCAGTCGCTGGTAAAAGAAACTGGAGCTAAGCTGGAAGAACATTATTTCAATGTTTTAAGAATACTTTCATCTGAAAAAGGGATGATTGGACAGATCTTCTTTAAATCTCAGAATAAAATTCAGGATCCGGCAAAGCTTTATAAGCTTGTACAGATGATAAATGACGAAAACTGGGTAATGCTAGGCACAGATGTTAAAGGAGATATATACGAAGGATTACTTGAAAAGAATGCAGAAGATACAAAGTCGGGGGCAGGACAGTATTTCACCCCCAGAGCACTTATTAGGGCAATTGTGGAGTGTATTAAACCTGAACCAAAGAAAACCATTGCAGATCCTGCCTGCGGCACAGGAGGGTTCTTTCTGGCTGCTTATGACTTCATTAGTGAACAAAATCTGAATAAAGACCAAAAGGAATTTTTAAAATATAAAACTTTCACAGGCTGGGAAATTGTGCCAAATGCAATGAGGCTTTGCCTGATGAACTTGTTCCTTCATAATATTGGCGACATGAACAGTGAACCACCTATACTGCGCTCTGATAGCTTAATATCTTCTACAACAGAAAAATATGATTATGTACTGGCTAACCCGCCATTTGGCAAAAAAAGTTCTATTACAATTACAAATGAAGAAGGCGAAGAAGAAAAGGATATCCTTTTGTATAACAGGCAGGATTTCTGGGCTACTACATCAAATAAACAGCTTAACTTTGTGCAGCATATCCGGACTATGCTGAAAGTAACGGGCCAAGCAGCTGTAATTGTGCCTGATAACGTATTGTTTGAAGGTGGCGCAGGTGAGGCAGTTAGGAAGAAACTTCTTGAAAATACTAATCTGCATACTATACTGCGTTTACCAACAGGAGTTTTTTATGCGCAGGGTGTAAAAGCCAATGTTATTTTCTTTGATAACAAACCAGCAAGTAAAGATCCCTGGACCAAGGACATATGGTTTTATGACCTGAGAACCAATAAGCACTATACGCTTAAAACGGATCCATTGAAGTTTGATGACCTTAAAGATTTTATAAAATGCTACAATCCGGATAATAAAAATAAGCGAAAAGAATCTGAACGATTTAAGAAGTTTACATATGAAGAGATATTAGCCCGGGACAAGACAAGCCTTGATATATTCTGGCTTAAGGATGATTCACTCAGCGATCTTGATAACTTACCCGATCCTGATGTATTAGCTTTAGAAATAATAGAAAACCTTGAAGCTGGCTTGAACAGTTTTAAAGAGATTGTGGGTAAACTGAAAAATAAATAATTGTATTATAAACTTTAAATTCCGTTAAGAGTTGTTATGTTTAATAACAAGAAGTGGTCAGAAGAAGAACTTATATTACTGCTGCATCTGTATTATAGATGTGCCAGGAAAATACCCAATCAGGAAATGGCAGGGACCAAATCTTTGAGCAAGATGCTAAAGATTATAAATATAAAGAATAATGTTTCTGTAGATAAGAAGTTATTCTCGCAATTTCGCAGTCCTGGTGCAGTGGTTTATAAACTTAGGGATACTGAGAAAATAGAAAACAGAAGTGAAAACTTAAAGACATCTAAAGATCATATCCGTTTATTTAATTACTTCAGTAAAAACTTGCCAGATTTGCGCAAGAAAGTATTCCAAATAATGAAAAAGTATAAACTTTACGAGATTGATAAAGAGATAATGTTATACAAATCAAAACCAGTAAAATATGAAATTCCCTATCCCTGTGAAAGTAAAGTAAAAAGACTTCCAAAAAAATCAAAAAGTAGTAGATATTCTAAAAATAATTAATTTCGATCCATATAGGGGCACTTTATTTGAAAAAAGTCATAAGTAAACAATTTGTCCATTATTCGTAGTAACTATATATATTGAATTTATTAAATCTAAGATCAAAATAATAGAGTGAATTTTCAAAAACAATATCATGCCGGATTTATCGCTGAAGGCGCTCTTGACCTATTAGCAAATTCTGAAATTGATAATATTGACTGGAAAGGCGTATTCAGGTATTTAAGCAGTTTTGAAGTTGAATCAAATATTTCATTTGATGTAGTAATCAAAAACCCATTACTTTCTGTATTCAACAATATAATATGCCGGGGCTTGCCTACTAAAGCATCTACAATGGTTGAAGATTATTTGTTAAGCAAATATGAGCTAACAACAAAAAGAATAGATTCCATTGGTGGGATTACATATAGATTAAGAGATCTTAGTGAAGAGCAAATCTCTCTTATTAAAAGGTCGTTTATTATTATAGACCCAAAGTTAAACAGAGGGAATAAACTTCAATTTGAACTGAATTCCTGGGAAAGTCTAGGTAGTGAGCTAGAGGAATCATTCTTTTATAAAATATTACCTGATTTGACCGGTGATTATATTATACAGTTGATAGAACCGCAGCGCTCAATTGAGTCTATTATAAAAATTACCGGACAAAAAAAACGACGACTTGATAGCTGGCTTGGTAATAATGTACAGGATTTTTATAATCAAAGGGCTGACTTTACTTTGGAATTCCCTTGTTCTAAAGTTGAAACAAAATACCCGGGAATGATAATAGAGGTAGATGGCTCTCAACATGAAGATCCGCCACAAAAGAAGTTGGATGAACAAAGAGACAGGGTTTTAAATAAAATAAATTGGTTTCCCACAGTTAGAATAAAATCCAGTGAGATTAATAAAATACCAAAAGATAAAATAGATCGAATAAATAGATTTCTGGATAATCCATACATTAATTTAATAAAACAGAATTATGATAATCCAATAAATTTAAATGTTAATGGGAAGAGTATACTGGAATATTGTCTGGTCCCTTTAGCTATTGGAAGAATTCAAAAACTTTTGGTTGAATTAATCCAAGGAAACATACTAAAATATAACGCTGAAAAATGGAAAATTGCATTTTTAGAACGAGATATTAGTGCTGCTGAAATTGCAGTAAAGGATTTTATTCATTGGATCAGTACTCTGAATAAAATATCAGGAAATCTGTTAAAATTACCTGAAATTGAAGTGATTAATGTACCGATGAGTGTTAATCTACAAAATAACGATATCTACGAAGCTGATGTTTTGATTGATATTTCTATTCTTCAAAGACCGGGTTTTACCTCTCCTGAAATAGATATTCTTAAAAAGTTAAATAACCCACCGTGGTTTACAATAAGATCTTCATTTTCAGTTATATCAAACAGAAAATTGCTGATAGATAGACCAGTTATATATCGTTCATTTGTAGAGACTAAAGGAGATTCATTAATATACAACAACGAACTCATTCAAAGCTATAGAATAATTCTTCATAATATTTTTAGAAAATATTCATTTAGACCTGGACAATTAGAGATTATTAACAGAGCTCTGCAAAGAAAAGATGTAATTGGGCTATTACCTACGGGAGCTGGTAAATCTATAACATATCAACTAGCAGCTATTTTACAACCTGGAATAACTATTATAGTTGACCCGATTAAATCATTGATGAAGGACCAAAATGATAATTTACTGAAAGCTGCAATTGACTCAACTGTATTTATCAATTCCTCTATTAAATCTCCAGAGGATAGAAGAGCAGCAACTATGAAAGTAGTGCGTGGTGAGATTCTTTTCACTTTTATCTCGCCTGAAAGATTCCAAATAGAAGAATTCAGGAAATATCTACAGATAATTTACCGATCGAAAATAAATTTCAGTTATTGTGTTGTTGATGAAACTCACTGTGTATCAGAATGGGGACATGATTTCAGAACAGCGTACTTACGTTTAGGTGAAAATACCAGAAATTTATGTCTAAACAGATATGAAAAATTTATTCCAATTATAGGATTAACCGGTACTGCATCATATGATGTACTTAGTGATGTTCAGAGAGAACTTGATATTCATGAAGAAGAGGCAATAATTAAACTTGAATCATCCGATAGGGAAGAATTGATATATAATGTTATTGAAGTTACACCTTCTTATAGTACTGAAAAGATTGAGCATTTAACAGATAAAACTAAAAGGAATTTCATCCCTGATGCAAAGAAATCTAAATTAATTGAACTTTTAACTGTATTACCTTTTACTTTTAATTCTAATACAGATGATTTTTACAAATTAGATGGTGATTCGAGTAATGCTGGTTTAGTATTTGCACCACACGTGAGTGAAGACTCTGGTTATGGTGTAAAAAATATTTTGCCATATATCAAAGAAAATATACAGATTTTATCCGATAAGGCTGATCTATATGCTGGTAGTGCAAATGATGGAGAAGATAGCGACGATGTATATAATTTGGAGAAGATTCAGGAAGACTATTCAAATAATAAAAAAAACTTACTTGTTACAACAAAGGCGTTTGGTATGGGTGTTGATAAGCCCAATATCAGATATACAATTCATATGAATATACCCCCTTCAATTGAATCTTTCTACCAGGAAGCTGGCCGGGCTGGCAGAGACAGGCAACAATCTTATTGTAATATTTTATATACGAGGAATGCTGTAAATGCAAATAATGTAAAACATGATATTTCCAGTGACAAAGATATCAATACGAGTTTTTTACAAAACTCCTTTAAAGGTACTGAAAAAGAATTATCAATATTGTTTGAATTATTGAATGATATTAAGTATCCTACACGTCCAAATACAAGCATTATTGAAATGAAAATTTTTGAGAAAACGGGAGTTTTCTATAGATTAAATTATTGGGAAGTAAATGGGCATAAAAGATTTTATGTTAATAAGGAAGACAAAACATTCGGATATATTAATTTAAATAATGTAGCAATTGTAACAGAAACGGATACATTGAAAGCTGCTGCTACCAGTGATATCAGCAGAGAAACTATAAAACAGGTTTTTGAAGTGGTAAAATCTGAAGTGCCACCAGAAATTAACTTAGTAGAATGGTTAAGAGGAAGTTTCAAACCTCCTGATACTCCAGGAATATTAAAAATATTGGAGAAAATAAATCCTGGTGATTCGTATGTTACAAATATATCATTTGATAATGATAAATTTGATGAACTGACTGAATATTTATTTAATATTGATAATCGTTATAAATATGAAATGATAAAAGAAGCATATTCATATACTCAAAATGTTGAAAGCTATATTCGCAATTTACGTTCCAAATTTCATAAATATACAAATCATTGGCCGAATAGATTTACAAACGAACAAAATAATATCATTGAAGGGTATTATTCACAATTCAGGGAAGAATCAGAAACATTTAAAGCTATTTACAGGCTTTCAGTAATTGGGGTGATTAAAGATTATACTGTTGATTACAATTTAAATAGTATAAAAATCTGGATACAAAAATTAAACGATCAAGAATATATTGATAACTTGTTTAACTATTTTAGCAGGTATGTATCGAAAGAAGAGGCATTAAATTGGATTAAGCCTATTGTTTCCAAGGATACAGAAAGTATTCTTACAGGTTGTTCAAAACAGTTGGTAGAATTTGTCTACGAAAAGGTTAAGAAAAAAAGAGTTGGAGCAATAGACTCTATGTTTGAGGCATGTAAACAATGTGTGGACGGAAGCTCAGCGGATTTTAAAGAATTTATTAATAATTATTTAGATTCTAAGTATTCCAGAAAATTAAGGGAATATGCTACAAATTATGATATAGATGCCGTATGGCAATTTATCCATGATACCAAAGGTACTAGTGAAAATATTAAACATTTAAGAGGAGGGTGTGAAAATCTACTGGTTTCATATCCTGAAAACCCTATATTTTTACTATTAAGGGCTTTTAGCAAAATAATGCAAAAAAATCCAGATAAATCTGGATTTTCGAATGATTTTAGAATGGGCTGGGAACAATACATAAATTTAAAGAGAATTAACAGAGTAGGATTTATTAAATTAACAAATAAATTTTTATTAAATTTACAAAGTTACAATAAAGAACTTGAAGAATTCGTTGCTGATGAATTCATACATATACACAATAGTTGGTTAAAGGAATTTAATTTTAAATTTACTAAATAAAATTATGGCAACTTTAAGTGAAATTAATTTAGGATTAGCAGAATTACAAACTGAACTAGAGACTCTTAAAACATATTCCTCTCAATTAAATGATGCTAAAGAAACGACATTACTTTCTTCAAATCTTTCTAAAAAGATATTGGAGGACTACAAAACTATTGTAAATTCTGTTCATAATCTAACTGAAAATCTTAATGTGATTGATTTACCTGGTAAGTTTAAAGAACAAAATTCAATAATTAGTGGAACCATTGATGAATTACACAAAAATCAGGATAAAATAAGCAAATTAAGTGAACAATATGTTAGTATTTTTAATTCAAATAAGTCAATACTTAATGAAATAAGTGATATCCAAAAAGCAATAAACTCCATAAATAATAATACTACAAAAATTGATAAAAACATTGAGTCTATTCCTTTAAAGCTAGAAAAACTTGACATAGTAATAAGTTCTATAAATCAATCATTTAATAATCTTATTTCAAAGTTTAATGATTTAGAAAAAAATATTAAAGAAGATATTACAGCCAAAAACCAATTTCTTGAAAATTCGATAAAAGAAGAAATAGGTAAAAAAAATCAATCAATTGAAACAACATTAAAAGAATCGCTTAAAATAAACGAAAATAAAATTAGAATTAACTTTTATTTATTGCTATTTTTAATAGTTTTGATATTTCTTGCAATATATTTTATTCAAACCAAATAAAGTTATATCGGAATAATGAAAAAGTTTCTAATAGTATTATTAACAATATTTTCAATTCTTTTTGTTGTTGTAACTTTATATGCATTTATTTCAAATACAAATAATTTGTATTCTCTACAGGATTTAAGCAACTTAGGACAATATTTAAGTGGTACTTCAGGAATTTTAGTATCTTTAATCGTTGCAATAGCTGCTTTATTAGCGTATTTCGAGCAGAGAAAGCAGATCTTATTATTTGAACATTCCAATCACAAGCAGTCAATTGAAAATGCATTTTTTCAATTATTAAAATATCATGAGGAAATAGTAAAGAATTTGGACGTAACAGCAATTTCACCGGCTGGACCACCTGTAAATTTATACCAAGGTAGAAATGCTTTTAAGAACATGTATGATATCTTAAAGTTAAAATTCAATGAAAATTTAATGAATTCTGATATTAACAATGATTTAACAGAACCACCAAATGTTGAAAAAAAGAAAAAAATGTTAAACCTTATTAATATGACTTACATTGATTTTGATAAAACTTGTCAACCGTACTTAGGATATTACTTCAGAAATCTATATTATATAATTACTTTAATTGATAGAGATATTATATTAACTGATACAGAAAAGAACTTCTATATTAAGATGTTAAGAGCTCATCTGTCAACATATGAACTATTATTATTATTTTATAGTAGTCTTAGTGAAAGAGGAAATAAAAATGCAATGCCGCTTATTGAAAGATATCATCTTTTAAAACATGTCGAAATATTTAAAGATAAGTTGTTAGATAAAGAAAACTGCGATCATATGTATTTATATAATCCTGTTGCTTTTGGTAAGTAACGAATTTAAGAATTAAAACAAATAAGTATGCAAATCCCTAAAAGTATTACAAGAGAACATATTCTAGAGGCATTAAAGAGAATTGATAAAGAAGGATATTCATCTGAGAATAAATCCAGGTCTTATGATCTGAATTATGAAGGTAAAAACTATCCTCCGAAAGTAGTTATAGCTTACGCTAATTTAATTGCCGGTAATAATGAAGAATTAAGCTATGATTTTCATGGTGGTGTTAATTTAGCTAATAAATTTTTAGAAGATAGAGGGTTTGAGATAATATCAAAAAATGAATCTAAAAACGTAGTTAACCTGAATGAAATAATCCAGAGGTATAAAGAATTCATTGTATCTGATAACTATGAGGAATTATACAAATGGGAAGTCGTAAAAAACTTTCAGGATAATTGGAATATAGAAGCAGAAGATTTTGCGGAAATGATAAAAGTAAGCTTTCAACCTTCAACATGTAATTTATGGGCTGGATTTAATTATTTACCGAGAAAGATGATATTAGGAATGGCAGAATATAATCCTAATTTAGTTAAAGAGATGTTTGTGATTCTTTTTGATGAGAATAAAGAGCTTGAAGAAAGAATTAATTATTTTCAGAAAAAAGCATCTGAAATTACAATCAAACAATTTCCAGGAAAAGATTTTAATACATATCAGGATAAAAGAGCAATATTTGTATATTTATCTTTAAAATATCCTGAAAAATATTACTTATATAAATATGATATGTATGAAAAATTTTGTTTAATATCTGGATTACAATCAAAGCCAAAAAAATCAAGAGCAGGTGATAATAAAATATTATTTGATTATCTAAACTTATGTGATCAAGTATGCAATATTTTAACTAATGATAAAGAACTAATAAGTATTCATAATTCACGATTAGATTATCTTATTCATTATAAGGAAGCAAACTATCATATACTAACACAAGATTTTATTTATTTTACTGCAATTATTGACAGCAGAAGAAATAACTACCAAAAAATGGACGATGTAAAATATTGGCTTATTAGCATCAGAGATTATGAGAATAATTGGGATAAATGGCTAAATGAAGGAATAGCAGCAATTGAATTCGGCAAACTTGGTGATTTAAAGAACTATCACACAAGGGAAGAAATGCAATTGAAACTTAAAGAATTATACCCCGGAGATACTAGCAAGACACATTCATCTTTAGCTTGTTTCGAATTCGCAAATGTACTGAAAAAAGGAGATGTTTTAATTGCAAAGCGAGGTGTAGACTTTTTTATAGGTTATGGAAGGGTTATTTCTGATTATTATTATGATAATGATGAATCAAAATTTAAAAATAAAGTGAGGGTTAATTGGAGTAAAACTGGTGAATGGGAAAAAATTGATTTTCCTATTGTAAGTAAAATTTTAACTGATATAACTAAATATCCTGATTATCTAAAAAAAATTAAGAAAAAAATTGGAATCAATGATGTAGAAGGTAATCATATTATTGAAAATAATTCAAAAAGCACTGATACAAACATTTCATATTGGTGGTTAAATGCTAATCCATCTATTTGGAGAATTGAAGATTTTGAGATAGGTCAGGAGCAATCTTATACTTCTCATAATGACAAAGGAAATAAACGTAGGATATATGATTATTTTAAACAGGTTAAACCCGGGGATAAAATAATTGGGTACGAATCTACTCCAGTTAAAAAAATTAAAGCGGTTTTTGAAGTAACCGAGGGTTTGCATATTGACGATGATTCTGGCAAAGAATTAATTACATTCAGGATAACAGAATTCATGCCGAATCAGCTTTCTTGGGATGAACTTCAGAAAATACAAGGATTAAAAGATTGTGAAGTTTTAAACGATAATCAGGGTAGTTTGTTCAATCTTAAAGAAAATGAATACAATTTAATTATCGAAAAAAGTAAAAATGAAAGAGAAAATATTTTAGAAAACTATTCATTAAAAAACTTGTTTAATGAAGTTTTTATAGAAGATGAAAAAATTGAAAAAATATCCCAAATATTAAGACGAAAGAAAAATATCATTTTACAAGGACCTCCTGGTACTGGCAAGACATTTTTAGCTAAAAGATTAGCATTTTCATTATTAGGCAAAAAAGATCCTTCAAAAATTGAAGTAATTCAATTTCATCAATCTTACTCGTATGAGGATTTTATTCAAGGTCTAAGGCCGGCTGAAAATGGTGCATTCCAACTGAAAAATGGGATTTTTTATGATTTTTCATTAAAAGCGCAAAGAGATAAAAATAATGAATATTTTTTGATAATTGATGAAATTAATAGAGGTAATTTGAGCAAAATTTTTGGTGAATTAATGATGTTAATTGAACATGACAAAAGGGGAAAAGAATTCCAGATATCATTGACTTATGCACCAAATACAAAATTTTATGTTCCTGAAAATTTATACATAATCGGAACGATGAATACTGCTGACCGTTCATTGGCAATGGTTGACTATGCTCTAAGGAGACGTTTTTCTTTTATTGATATGAAACCACTTTTTGAGGATAAGTTTAAAAAGCATATGAGTAATATTGGAATTGATTACAAAAATATTGAATGGTTAATCAAAGGTATAAATGAAATAAATGAAATTATTGAGCAAGATAGTAATTTAGGTAAAGATTATAAAATTGGTCATAGTTACTTCTGTAATGTTAATAATACAGATTTTAGAGATCAAATAATTAATATAATAGAATTTGAGCTTAAGCCTTTATTGGAAGAATATTGGTTTGATAATAGAATTAAAGTAGAAGATTGTATTAAAAGACTTCGATAGTGATACCAATACAAAACATATATTATCTTCTATGTTATGCCTGGAATAAGTTAGAAGAAAAGGAAAAGGTAAATGTTGATGCTGAAAGTTTTCAGGAATTCTATGACCTGTTTGCAAAAGTACTAGTTAATGGATGTTCATATCTTTTGAAAAGAGGTTTTGACAGAAATTATTTAGATTATTCGGATTTCTATCCCGGAATTAAAGGAAAAGTTATTTTTGATGAATCGTTAAAGAAAAATCTCTTTATTAAAGGCAAGTCGTTTTGTGAATTTGATGAATTCAGCCATAATATACTTCATAATCAAATTATTAAATCTACAATCCGTAATCTGTTAACTAACTTTACAGTACATTCAGATTTAAAATCTGAATTGCATGGGATATACAGCAAATTTCACGGCATTGATGAAATAAAGCTTTCAAATCAACACTTTATTAAAGTTAGATTACATAGAAATAATTACTTTTACGATCTATTAATAAAAGTATGTCGCATTATTTATGAAAATATGATCGTCAATGAAAATATTGGGAAATATACTTTTTTGGATTATTTTAGAGACCCAGCTAACATGAGCAGATTATTTGAAGATTTCGTTTTTAATTTTTATAGTAAACATTTTCCCGTATTTAAAGTAAAACGAGATATCATACTTTGGAAGTTAAAAGCTGAAGGAAGCAGTGATACTTCTTTACTGCCAAAAATGAAAACGGATATAAGTGTTTATCAGGTAGAAAGGATTTTAATTATCGATACAAAATTTTATACTCAAACTTTATCATATAATTATGATAAGCAAAGTATTCATTCAGCAAACCTTTATCAGTTATTTGCATATCTTGAAAATTTTGAATCTGATGGCAGAAAAGTAGACGGTATGCTGCTTTATCCGGTTGTAGATAGAGAAATAAATGAAGATTATTCGTATAAAGATCATAAAGTGATGATACGAACTATTGATTTAGATGAAAATTGGAGATCAATAGATAAAAGATTGAGAGAAATTGTATTATAATCTTGAGTTGTATATCTAATTTTAATTATATATTCTAATTCCTCCTTTCCTCCAAATAATCTTTCAAATATTCTTTATAATCAAATTTTTTAGCCCTTAATAAAACTGTAATTTGTTCAACCCACATCCATGCTTTGGCCTGCCTGTTATGTATTTTAGTGATTAAAAGTTGCTCTTCTTCAATACCTGTAGTACTTATATCTGTTATGATATTATATACTGAATAAAATGTCTCTCCTAAAGCTTCCCTGTATTTTTCGGTTAAATCATTAATCAAATTATTCAGATTATTAATGTACTTATACTGTTTCTCAGTTTTAGGCTTAAAATCTGGACTCACATTAAGGTATTTGTATAACATAGGAGTAGTAAAATCAAAATTAAAACTATTATCCATCAAAACATCTATATTGCTTTTAAATTTATTTAAGATGTTATCTAAACTATTTTCAAGTATATCAAACTTTATAAATTCTTTACTTCCTTTTACATGGTTAAAGCTGAATTTAATTGAATCCTCATTAAATATCATTCCATTTTCACATATTGAACGGCAAACCCCTATTCTGAAATATAACCTGTAAAGTTTATTATAGCTGTTAGTTATTCGCACAAATGGCATAAACTTATCTTTATTGTGTTCAAAAACTTTATCAGGACAAATTATATCCATATGACAAAAAGATAATGTTTCTGGTCTGATAATATTAAAAATGTCTACTCTATGATTATTATTCAGTTTAAATAATTTTCTCAGACATTCTATCCCGTAATTATATGCATCTTCATTTTTAACAATCTCATAATCATTGCTTACTACAGAAATAGGCTGCATATTATTAGCATTAATCAATGCTTTCTTTCCGGGGATTTTGGAATATTTTTCTGTGTTATCTTGTTTAATGTAAATACTTTGTTCAATTACTGGAAAAAATATTTCATTCAAGTTTGTATTTCTTGGTTTATTGCTCATTTAATAACTTTCTCCCTTCAGCTAATTTGTCGAAAAATTTTTTTTGAAGTTCCGGGTGAACTTCACCCAGGGTATTTACTACCTTTTCAGCCCAATCCAGATATATTTTTCTCCTAATATTATCCACCAATGGGGTGGATTATCTATAACATCTGTGATGTTGCATATCTTATCACATATTTTAATTAATTTTGCACCTTTGCTTTTATGCGGCGCATTTTTAATCTGTAATTCTTTTCTCAATGGTTTTTCAAGTGATTTATCATCTGTCATTTCCATAACGTAAGCTGTAATTTCTTTCCCAAAATTATTTATCAATTCAGTTTCAGTAGTCTCTGTGTCTTCAACAGTATCATGCAGTAAAGCTGCCAGTATAATATTCAAATCAGTCACTTTGCCTATTTCAACCAATAATTTTGCTACCTTTATTTGATGATTTATATAAGGTGTTCCATCAACACCTTTTCTTTGATTTTTATGCTTATCAGCTGCAAAATCCAGAGTTTTAAAAATTAATCCAAGCTCATTCTTTCTAAATGTCATAACTTCTCCTTTTCTTTCATTAGTTTCATTTATAAAATAATCAATAATTAGTTTATATGAATATCATAACATGATATAAATTCAAAATAAGTAGTTATACTTATTATAAATCCTTAAATTTATATCGCAATTTTCACTAATTCCATAGGTTTTCTAAGATCTGCAAGCTCAATATAAACATACCCCATAGTTGTTTGAATATCAGAATGCCCTGCAAGTTCTTTCACAAAATTTATTGGTGCACCGGCTTTTATCAAGTTAGTTATGAAGGTATGCCTTAAACAGTGAAAGTGGAATTTTTCAGGTAACCCAGCTGCTCTAAGGTATTTCTTGAATTTCTGTGATACAAAATCCCTATTCAGTCTGAATGGTCCTTTGAAGCTGAATAAGTATCTATCCCCAGACTTGCCTTTTAAAGGCATTACCAAGCGTTCTGTGCCTTCTGAAAAGGGGATAAGCCTAATTTTACCTGTCTTTGTCTTAAAGTCTGCCTTATTCCTGATTATAATGTATTTTTCATCATAGTTTATATCTTTAATCTGAATATTCAGGATTTCAGATAACCGGCAGCCTGTATTCAAACCAAATAAAGCAATTCTTCCAATTAAAGGGTCAGTTATAACATTGAACAGTTTTTCTAAGTCGGGTTGTGAGAAGGAAAGTTTCTCTTTCTCTGGCAATTTGAATTGTTTAATATCAATTGCAGGATTATTTGCAATTAAACCACTTCTGACAGCAAAATTAAGGATTGCTTTAATTGTTCGTATTTCCATATTAGCCGAGGTTTTACTTACTGTTTTAGCTCTATGGTTTTTAAACCTTTCAAGCTCAAGGTAGGTAACATTTTTAATTGGTTTGTTGCCTAAAAATCTGATTAAATTGGTAATGGATTTTTTATAAAGCTCATATGTAGAATTTGCCATGTTATTTCTGGCATATTCCAATACTTCTTTTTGAAGATATTCTAGATTTGAAATTTTCTTTTCAGTAATGGGTTTTTGGGGAGTAAAATCAGGGTCAAATTCATTTCTGAATTTAATAGCTTCCCGAAGGGTAGTTTTTCCGGTTGTGACCTTGGTTCTTTTCCCTGTAATTGGGTTGATAAAATACAGGTCATAGATACCCTTGTAACCTTTGGATAGATACATTAGATTTTCCTTTTTCTAATGTTATTATCATTTTGGCAACAATATTAGTCACTAAACATGTCACTAAAAGCAGGTTGCAGGGGAAAAAAGTGGCTAAAATCTGTCGGGATGGCAGGATTCGAACCTGCGACCTCCTGCTCCCAAAGCAGGCGCGATGAACCGGGCTACGCTACATCCCGAAAAACGAATATAAACCCTTATTATTTAATAAATTGATAAAGATTTACTTTAACTATTTTCAAATATAACCTTTTTGCAGATTATAATAAATACGTCAAATTGTACCTGATTTTATGATTTTACATCTTAAAGTATTTTAATTTTTATTAACTGGATACCAACTTCTCTGAAAATATCATTTAATATTCCTGATTCATTTTTTATTAATATTGATTTTACATTTTCATTATCAGTTTTAACTAATAAATAACTCCCATTCATCGTATCTTCATCGATCTTAAGAACAGTATTGCCGATTTTTCCGCTTAATTCATTAAAATACTTATCGTTCAGCATTTTCCATACTTTATTGACATTTTTAATATTTTTAAAATATTTAAACATTTTTATTAATTTATTTCAAAGTAGATTAATTTAATAATAGCATTTTTTAATTTTATAATAAATGCTTATAAGTTATAATCTAAATCCTATTTATTTACCCTTTCTGTATTAAATTTATAGAAATATAAATCATTAAAATTTTAAAAAATTTGAAGAATTTATAGATAATTTTTCATTTTTTTAATAAAAATTTCTACTGCGGACTTTAATTTTTGGGAAAAATTCATTTTTTATACAATACAATATCAAATAATTTTGAATATCAGAATCAAATTGATTCTAATATAAAATATAATTTATAATATCAACTAATATAAAAAATGTTCAGAAAAATTTTTATCATTACCCTCGTTTTAATCCCGGTTTTAACGTTTTCTCAGTCTTACAAAAAAGGAATGACAGGGCTTATCGGAGTTTCATTATACGGAGGTGCCAATATTCCCGTCAGTGGAGACTATTCATCAGGAACAAGAACTAAAGATCTTCTTAATACCGGGTCACAATTCAGCATTGGAGTAAGTTATTACATCACAAAAGGCTTTGGAATTGAAGGAATTATGAATGCGGGATATAATTACCTAAATTCTGATTATTCAACATCAGGTAAAGATCCTGTATATGTTGATTTTTCCACATCTATAAATGCTATTTATAATTTTGGTCATCTATTCAAAAAACCGGTTATCTCTCCGGTAGTCAGGATAGGTGCAGGTTCATATCAATGGGAACAGCTTGAAGATGGAATAATTAATGCAGAAGTCAACAAACAAAAAATCAACCACAGAGTAAAATCACTTGGAATAAATATTGGTGCAGGAGCTGAATATAATGTATCAAAAAAATTCCGAATCGGGTTGATGCTTGATTATAATCTTATATTCCCCAAAAAAGAAAATTCTGCTTTAAATAATGCGGATAATTCTAATGAGAGAACAACACATGGGTATTTCGTTCCTCAATTAAAATTCAGTTATTATATACCTACCAGATAACTTTAACGTTAAGCAGACGTTTATTAATAAGCAGAATTAATTTTAATTCTGCTTATTATACATAATGAAAAAAGAGGAGCATTTACCCCTCTTAATGTGGACAGGGCCGGAATTGCTCCGAAGGAGTCCCTTCGGGAAATCCCGACCACAGTCGGGACTTTTCAGGCCATTTAAAGTTCTTTTAATTTTATCTTATTTAATAAATAATTTTTGTTTTTAATCGATTTTAATTTCTTTTCAAAAGCCATTGCTTCAACTCTTGTTTGAAATTCTCTGAAAAATATTAGTTTCCAGGGTGTATATGGTTTTGTTGAAAAAATCTTTCCGGAATTATGCTTAATAATCCTGGATGTTAAATTGTTTGTTTGCCCGATATATAAACGGTCGGCAGATTCTGATTGTAAAATATAAGTACTGTACATAATAAAAGAGGAGCATTTACCCCTCTTAATGTGGACAGGGCCGGAATTGAACCGGCGACACACGGCTTTTCAGGCCGTTGCTCTACCAACTGAGCTACCTGTCCTTAAAATCTTATTAATCATTATTTGTGCCGGAATTGAATCCCGACTACAGTCGGGACTTTTCAGGCCGTTGCTCTACCAACTGAGCTACCTGTCCTTAAAATCTTATTAATCATTATTTGTGCCGGAATTGCTCCGAAGGAGTCCCTTCGGGCAATCCCGATTAATATCGGGACTTTCAGGCCGTCCCGATTCTATCGGGACTAAGATACCTCTTCTTTTTGGTTAATTTTAACCTTAAAACACAAATATTGGCATATTTTTCAATAAAATCAATTTATAATTTAATACATATTTTTGCCGGAATTTACACTTGAAAAAATTGATTATTTACATTTGATTTGTATAAATGCTGCTAACTATATTGAATATTGATGAACGACATTCCAACAGTTAAAATTATCATATCTTATTTTACAAGACTGCTTGGGATACTGCTGCTGTTTTTTGCAGTTCTGGCAGCAATCCAGGGATTTATCTCGGTAATTAATATCAACAAAGACGGCTCAACAGGGGTTAGATACGTAAATGAAACCGAACAATTCAATTACCTTATTATAACTTCTATTTCAGAAAATTACCCATCATATAATTCAGGTTTGCAAATTGGTGATACCCTCATAAAAATAAACGGAAAACCGGTAAGCGATCTAAGCACTATCCGTGAGGATATTAACAGAAAAGAAATTGGCGAAAAAATAATTTATTCCGTCAGGAGAGGTCCTGAAATTACAGATTATACTTTAGTGCTTGCCCCGCTTCAGCCTATCGAAAAAATAATGGTATTCCTGTTCCGGACTGTGCCTGTATTTCTGCTTATGGCTTATCTGGTGGTAGGGATTTGGGGTATTTTAAAAAGTCCCTATACTACAGAAACTATCCTGATAGCATTATTTTGCTTCTGTTTTGGCTGTTTTATGTATGCTACTGTTAATGTAGGTGACGTATCAGATACATTTATAAAAAAATATCTTTTTTTTGATACGTTAAAAGAAATTATATCATATTTAATGTGGCTTGGCCCCGGATTCTGGGTATTGCTGTTTGCTGCATTCCCAAGGAAGAACAGGGTTTATGAAAACAATAAGGTAATATCATTAATTTTCATTTTTCTGCTTCCATTAATAATTATTATCGCAACAATTTTGAATTATGACAGCAGGGTATTAACATTACTCATCTTTTTACTTCTGTTTATACAAATGGCTGCCGGAGTTTTTCTTCTATCAAATAATCTTAAAAAAGTTAATTCAGCGCTTGAAAAACGCCAGGTAAGGCTTATGCTTTTCGGGGTTAAATACGGAGCTATTTCTATTGGTATTGGATGGATACTTGTGATTTTAACTCAGTTTATTCTTGCAGGTAAGCTGGGAACTAATTTTCAGCTAATAAGCCTGATGATATTCCTGTTGTGTGAAATTGGCGGGCTGATTATCCCTTTTACTTTCCTTAACTCATTCTTCCAGAACAGGCTGCTTGAAACTGAAAGCGCATTAAAAAGAAGAGTTCGTGTTTTTGGTGTTACTGTCGGATTATTAGGTATATACCTGTTCATAATTTTTGTTATTGTAAGGCTTTCGGTCAGCCTTTTCGAGCTTAAAGACCCTACAGTTATCATAATATCTGTACTACTTATTTCTCTTACATTTACCCCGATACATAAAAGAATCCTTAACTGGATAGATGAAACGTTTTATCCTGAAAGGACAAAATATGCCAATGCTTTAAAAAAATATAACCACAGTATTTCCGGATTAATTGAAGCAAGCGACCTGATTAAAGAGTTCAGGGAATGGGTAAGTGCAACAATTGGAATTACACCGGTCATTCCCTTTGTACTGGCACCGCAAAATGCAGGCAGAATGCCTTTCAGGATAAACGATAAAGACAGTGTAATACACAGGATTAGGAACGGGAATAAATTTTTCTGGGATGAGATTTCCGAACGGTCAAGGATCACTGTTGAAGAAAACGAGATAGAATGGGTAAGGGATAATGATATAGCTGTAACAATTCCGATGATATCACAGGGAGAGCTGATAGGGATGCTGAACCTGGGGAAAAAACAGAATGAAGACGATTTTTCTGCAGAGGATATGGATATATTAACACAGGCTTCTGTACAAACGGCACTGGCACTGCAAAATCTGAACCTTCAATCTGTGTATATAGATAAAAAACGCATGGATAAAGAACTTGAAATGGCAAGGAATATACAGCGAAGGCTTATGCCGCAGGTAATACCTGACGTAAAAGGACTGGATGTTTATGGTGAATCCCGACCCTGTTTTGAAGTAGCAGGAGATTATTATGATATTATTACAACAAAGGAAGGCAACACTTTTATGGTTATTGCCGATGTAAGCGGAAAAGGAGCAGGAGCAGCTATGATAATGGCGAATTTGCAGGCTTCAATTAGAGTTGGCCTTGAGCTTACAGAAGATTTTACAGATTTCATTTACAGAATTAATAACCATATTTATAACAACACTTCTTCCTCAGAATTCATTACAATGTTTATGTGCGGCTGGGAACCTTCCACCGGTCATTTTCACTACATAAATGCAGGCCACAATCCGCCGGTATTAATCGATAATAACGGCACTGTTAAAACACTTGATGCTACCGGGTTGATTTTAGGCATACTGCCTGACCAGAAATATGAAAGAATACATTTTAAGCTTGAACCAGGCAGCGTAATTGCTATTTTTACAGACGGGCTGGAAGAAGCTATGAATCCTGATAATGAATTTTTCGGGCAGGAAAGGATAATTGAATCACTGATACATTCGCGGGATAAAAGTCCGAAAGAAATAGTGAGCTCTATCCATAACAAGGCAATTGAATTCTGCAGCGGAAGGCCTCTGCATGATGACCTTACCATGATAGTAATTAAAAGCTGAATTATTTAGTTTTCCTAATTGACCTGAAAAGAAAATAAATCAGTGGAAATAACCCTAATGTGGCAACTGAAGCAAAAAAGAATGCAATTTTATAACCAATCTCATCATCATTGCTCTTAGAGTCCGATGCTTCACTGCTTATTAATCCCCTCTTTATTCTGACAGTAAAATAAATTGTTACAATCAGGCTGTAAAGGAAACTAATGCATAGCAGTATCAATGCTGCAACTTCTGTAGCCCTGTCTGCAGCTAAAAATGAAGCAGCAATTGCAAAAGCAGCAGAACCGAATAAAACAAGAAAAACAGGTACAGCTATTAATTTGTTATAATTGAGACCAATACCTGCAGAACCGGAACTTTTATAGGTAAAATAACCATCCTCTGGATTTATTCTGTTTTCATAATAAACAGAATAAAAATTCCAGTACGATACGAAAAGTAACGGAACAGCTGCTGCTGCCAGAATTATCAGCATATTGTCCTTTTCACCGCTTCCTATAATAACCAAAGCCGCAGCAATTAAAGCAAATATCAGGCCGCTTGATATGAATATAAACTTTCTCAAATATTCAGGATTACTCTACTTTGAGTATCTGCGACTGATCGTTTAAGATTATCTCAGGTTTCCCTTTATAATCCTCTATCTTACCGGTAATAGTCATAATTGAGCCCTTTTTAACATCTGCGTAGCTTACACCGTTGTTGCCGGGTTTAATTACAGCAACAAATGTTGCATTTGGATGCGGTTCATCGAAATTTATCAGTACAGTTCCTTTATTTGAAACAAATATTGAAGCTACAATTCCCCGTACTATTTTTGTTTCACCTATAAAGTTTTTCGCATCTTTTGTTGATATAGTATCCTGAGCATAAGAGGTTGTGATTATACCAATAATAAAAAATAAAATCAGGAATAATTTGTATTTCATGTTGATTTATAATTAGATTAACATTTTTTTAATATTTACCTTCTTTAAGCTTATCGAATGTATAAATTCCGGCTTCATGTCCATCCTGCCAGATCAGCTTTAATGCATAATTGCCAACCATCTCAATTTTTACCAGTGTAAGCTGTACAGAAGACAATAACGGGATATATGTACCGGGTTTATTTTCTCTTTCGGTAATACAATGGGCGCATGGGCAGCTTTTCCTCAGCTTTGCAAGCTGCAAAACTGATTCACTGTTATCATCCCATATTATATTCAGAAACCGTGAATCTTTTATTTTGATCTTAAGAGGTAAAATTATTTATCCTTTCAGGAATTTTTCCGCTTCTAAAACATCTTCTTCACTTCCGATAAATAAAGGGGTTTTCTGGTGGAGATCGAGCGGAACAATTTCCAGAATCCGCTGTGAGCCGTTCGAAGCCCTGCCGCCTGCCTGTTCAACAATAAAAGCCAGGGGATTTGCTTCATACAGCAGCCTCAGCTTGCCATTAGGATTCTTTGAATCACCGGGATACATAAACAATCCGCCGTATAACAGGTTGCGGTGAAAATCTGCAACCAATGAGCCAACATATCTGGCCGAATAAGGTCTTCCCCGTTCTTTATCGTTTGATTTAAGGTCGTTAATGTATTTTTTTAATCCATCTGACCATTTGGAGTAGTTTCCTTCGTTTATGCTGTATGTTTTAGAACGTTTGGGAATCTGGATATTTTCATAGAACAGAAGGAACTCACCCACTGTAGGGTCCAGTGTAAATCCGTGAACACCTTTTCCTGTTGTATAAACCATAATAGTGCTTGAACCGTAAATTACATATCCAGCAGCAACCTGTTTTGTTCCTGTTTGCAGGCAGTCTTCAAGCGTACCCGGGCCGCACTCAGACATCCTTTTATAAATTGAAAAAATTGTGCCGATACTGATATTTGCATCTATATTGCTTGAGCCATCCAAAGGATCGAAATGAATGATATACTTGCTCATAGCTTTTTCGCCCATGAACTTTTCCTTTACCGGGATAAAATCTTCACTTTCTTCCGAGGCTATTGCACATAAATGCCCGCTTAGCTCCATTGCCCTTACTAATGTGTCATGAGCGTATTCATCAAGCTTCTTAACCTGTTCGCCGTGCACATTTTCGCTGCCGGTAACACCCATGAGGTCGATCAAGCCCGCCCGGTTTACTTCAAGGGATATTATCTTGCAGGCAAGCGCTATATCTGCAAGCAGGTCGCTTAACTGCCCGGTTGCATCGGGGTATTTCCTTTCCTCGTCAATAATGTGCCTGTAAAGTGTTGTAAATTTTTTTAACATTCCTTATAATAAAAATTTTTAAAAATTCGTTCTTCCACTGCAGAAATCAGAGAATTAATCTGATAGCATCCTGGATACTTTCAACAGGGATGTATTCTATATCCTTTAAAGGTTTAAAGTTCTTTAAGTTGCTTTTTGGAAGCAGTACTTTTTTAAATCCAAGCTTTATTGCTTCCTGTATCCTGCGTTCAGCAAAGCTGATCCCCCTGATCTCTCCGCTTAAGCCAATTTCACCCAGAATAAGCATATCAGCATCAATTGAAGTATCTTTAAAGCTTGAACAGATACTTATGGCAGCAGCAAGGTCAATTGAAGGCTCATCGATCTTTATACCTCCGGCAATATTTATGAATACATCAAACTTAGAAAGATGAATGCCTATTTTCTTTTCCAGAACTGCAATCAGGATCGCAAGCCTTTTATAATCAAAACCCGTGGCTGTTCTTTGAGGTACAGAATACCCGGAAGAAGATACAAGAGCCTGTACTTCGATCAAAATAGGCCTGGTCCCTTCCATGCTGGCTGAAACAGTGCTTCCTGAAATTCCTTTTGAACGCTGGGAAAGAAAAACCTCGCTGGGATTGCGTACTTCTACCAGACCGGTACCGGTCATTTCAAAAATACCAATTTCATTGGTAGAACCGAACCTGTTCTTGATAGCCCGTAATACCCTGTACGAATGTGTCCTTTCACCTTCAAACTGAAGTACAGTATCAACCATATGTTCAAGTACCTTTGGACCTGCAATAAATCCTTCCTTGGTAATATGCCCTATCAGAAAAAAAGATATATTTTTTGCTTTTGCAATCTGGATAACCGCTGCCGTAGATTCACGTAACTGGGACACACTGCCCGGACTGGATTCCAGCTCATTTCTGTATATTGTCTGTATAGAATCAATGATTACAATATCCGGTTTCAGCTTATCAACAACTGCGGCAATGATCTCCAGGCTTGTTTCGGAAAGGATATAAAACTCATCATGAGCGAATCCAAGCCTTTCACAGCGAAGCTTGATCTGTTTCTGTGATTCTTCACCGCTTACATAAAGTATTGTATTTTTTTTGATCTTATCGCTAAGCTGCATCATAAGTGTTGATTTCCCGATACCGGGGTCGCCGCCCACAAGTACAACTGAACCGGGAACTATTCCGCCACCCAAAACACGGTCCAGCTCTTCGATAGTGCTGACAATCCGTTTATCTTCGGTAATGTTAATATCCGCAACTTTTGATAAATTGGTCAGCTTGGCGCTCAGAATATCGCTGCTTTTTGATTTAAGCTTATGTTTATCCGTATGAACTATTTCTTCCGCGAAAGTATTCCATGAATCGCATTCAGGGCATTTGCCCAGCCAGCGAAGTGATGAATAACCGCAGTTTTGGCAGATATATTTTGTAACCGGTTTAGCCATTTTCTCAATTAATCTGCAAAATTACTTAAATACAGGATTATTTACTAACCATTAATTAATTTATGATTTGTAATTTTGCTAAATTGCGGCAAAAGTATTAATTACTCTACCTGCACCAGCTTAATTATGAAGTCAAATTATTATGGATTAAAACAATGCAGTATAATTTATATATTTACATTATATGAGAATTGGCTTAGGATATGACGTTCACAAGTTAGTAAAAGGCAGAAAGCTTGTTTTAGGCGGGGTAGTAATTCCCTATAATAAAGGACTTTTAGGGCACTCTGATGCTGATGTACTTCTACATGCATTATGCGATTCAATGCTTGGAGCAGCCGGACTGCGTGATATTGGGTATTACTTCCCAAATAAAGATAAAAAATGGAAGGATATTTCAAGCCTGGTTTTGCTTTCAGAAAGTTTTAAACTGATACAGAAAAAGAGACTAAAGATCGGGAATATTGATATTAACATAATTCTGGAAGAACCTAAGATAAGTCCCTACACTGATAAAATGAAAAAAAACATTTCAAAAATACTGAATATTAAAACCTCGCAAATTTCAATTAAATCTACTACATCAGAAGGTCTTGGTTTTATCGGTAAAAAACAGGGATGTTCTGCATACTCAATCTGTCTTTTAAAATAACTTTATAAATTCCCGTAATACAGCGTATTGAATATTTTACCAGCAAATAAAAAATTAAGAACATTACTGCTAATAATTTTAAGCGGGATGCTGCTTGGATTTTCGTTCCCACCGTTTAAAACATGGTTTTTTGTTTATTTCGGGCTGATGATATTGCTGTATCTTGTTGTAAGTTCCGAAAGACTTAAACAGGCTTTCGGCAGAGCATACCTTACCATGTTAATATTCAATGAGATCACTTTATACTGGATAAGCGGCTGGCATTCTGATGATACATTTCTGAAGATAGGCGGTGTTGCAACAGTAATAGTGCATCCTTTATTTATGCTGATACCGCTGTTAATTACTTACGGGATATCTAGGATCAACAAAACATCAGCAATATTTTCTTTCCCTTTTATATGGGTTGGATATGAATACCTTGATAACATATGGCAGTTTGCATTCCCCTGGCTGGAGCTTGGTAATACTGAAACTTACAATCTGACAAGGATACAGATCTCTGAAATAACAGGGGTACACGGGTTAACTTTTATGATCTGCCTGGTTAGTATTTTATTATATTACACATATTACAGGATTTTCAGTAAATCATGGAAACCCTTTTCACCAAAAGCTGTGTTGCTGCTAATATCTGCAATATTGATATTTCTCCTTCCGAATTTTTACGGCAGCTACAGGCTGAATTCAGTTGATAATACCGGGTATTTTGATCTTAGTGATACAACTAAAGTAGTAAATACTGCTGTAGTGCAGACCAATACTGATCCGTTTAAAAAATGGGACCTGAACAGCCAGAATATCATTATAGATACATATATTAACGGACTGCGTGAAGGATTAAAATTCAATCCGGATATGCTGATACTGCACGAGACAGCAACACCTTATTACTTTCTTGATGATTATAATATGTTAAAAACTAAAAGATTTTTCGATCTTGCTGACTCATCTAACCGATATATTTTTATGGGAATACCTCTCAGGTATTATTATAAAGATGGTGATGAAATTCCAAGTGATTACAAAACAACCAGTGAAAGTAAAAGAAAATTTGATATATTTAATTCAGCAATTTTAATTGAACCGCACAAACATTACAGCAGCTTTAAAATTCACAAAAAAGTAAAACTGGTTCCTTTCAGTGAAAGAATTCCTTACCAGGAAAAAGTTCCGTTCCTTAAAAAATGGTTCACCTGGGGAGTTGGTATAAGCGGCTGGCAGATAGGTAATGAACAAACTGTGTTTGAACTGAAAGATTCTGCACAGGGTATTAACACAAAATTTGCAGGGTTGATATGTTATGAATCTGTATTCAGTGAGTTTGTATCAGAATTCGTAAAAAAAGGTTCTGAGTATATTATCATTGTAACTAATGACGGCTGGTGGGGTGATAATTCGGGTCCGGAACAGCATAACCAATATGCTGTTTTAAGAGCAGTAGAAAACAGGAAATGGATTGTAAGATGCGCTCAAACCGGGGTTTCGTGTTTTATAGATCCGATGGGAAATATATATGATAAGATACCATACTGGCATACAGGTGTAATTGACAGGAATATAATTGCCAATAATGAAATTACATTTTATGCTGCAAACGGTGATATAACAGGTAAGGCGGGCGGTATTTTTATATTGATAAGCTTAATTGCAATAACAATAAATTATGTATATAAAAGGAAGGTTAAAAGCAGAGCCTGAAGCCTGTTCTTTTCTTTTGACCTTAATTCTTCAGCTTTTTTCTTAGCTTCTTCTAATGTTGTAAACTCACCAAACCTGGCACGATACCATGTGCCTTTAGAACCAAGATCAACTTTTAACACAGAACCTTTCAGACCGGGAACAAGTCCGCCAACTGCGCTGATACGTTTATTTGCTTTAGCATCACTATCCCAGGCTGATTCCTGTATAGTGAACTTACCATTTTCAAGCTGCACATATATCACTTTATTCTGGTCATCTATCCAGCCCATTGAGCTTTTTGTAACTCCCTGAGGAGTTTGACCAGAATTTTGAGGAACTTCCTGCTTTGGAGTTTCCTGTTTTGGAGTTTCCTGTTTTGGAGTTTCCTGCTTGGGTGTCTCCTGTTTTGGAGTCTCCTGTTTAGGCTGCTCTGTCTGATTTTGAACAGGCTGCTGAGTTGTATTTTGCTGAGAATTGTCAGGCTGCGTATTATTAGGCTGTGTATTGTCAGGCTGTGTATTATTAGGCTGTGTATTGTTAACCGGAGGCTGTGATTCAAGTGAATTTACCGATGCCTGGTTAGTATTTTGATCAGTATTTCCCGGTTCTTCTGTGTTTGAAGACTCCGGCTGAACTTCTTCTGAGCCCTGCTCTTCTGCAGGATTAAAGAAATATTTATAAATTACCGGTGAAAATATCAGTAGTATCAGAACTATTGAAAAAAACATGATAAAGGTAGTAACATAGATCCTTAATTTGGATTTATATTCAGCTTCCTTTGTAGCCTGGTATAACAATTCATATTCATATGACATTGTCTGTGTATCTGTGGAATTAGGCTCGCTATCCTTGTACCATATGTAATATGAATTGTCCTGAAGCTTATGTTCAAATCCTTCACCGCTTCCGTTGCCATTTGTTTGCGGCGGTGTTATTGTTGTTTGATACTCGTTCGTTTTGTTATGGTCACCTGTAATTTGGTTATGCAGCTCTACAGCGCTGGGCGGGATTACATGATCTACCGGCGGAGTAACCGGATTATCAAAAACAGGAGGCGTGACAGGTATATTCTGGTTCAATTCATTCTGAATTACCGTTTCCTTATTGCTGACTTCTGTGAACAGGTCAGAAAATGACTGTTCATTTTTATCTGCAGCATTGTTAATTGTTTCAGATACTTCCTTGTTTATATCTTCTGGTTTTAAAATTTCTTCGGGTTTTTGATTTATTTCTTCGGTTTTCTGAGAAATTTCATTTCCTGAATCGAAAATTTCCTCTTTTATTTCATTTACAGGCGGTAAAATTACCGGAGGTATATTAATTCCGCTGTTTTCATTTAAAGGCTGTTTGATCTCTTCCCGGGGTTTGGTCATTTTCTGAAGTATCTCTTCACGTTTTTTCCTGATTTCCTCTTCTACAGTAAGATTCTCATTTTCTTCTGTTTTATTGATAAATTTATCATTTTCTTCAGAATTTACTGTTTCCGGCTCAGAAATTATGTTTTGTTTGAAAGGTCCTGTGTCCGACTCTGTTTCTTCAGACATTTTTCCCGGAATGAAATTCCTGGATTCTTCAAAAGCCCGCTGATTTATTTCTTCTTCAAGTGAAAGTGTCGGAAGGAACTCAACCGTTTTTTTATTTACATCATCGTTATTGTTATACTTGATAATAAACTCACCCAGGTTGGTTACGTCAGCAATATTTTCATCTTTAACCCCTTTGATAATACCTGCAAAAATATCATCATAAATTTTTTCCGCTTCAAAGCGGGTTAATTTGAAATACTTACTGATCTTTTCGACTATTTCCTGTTTTATCATAACCCTTAATTTTAATTGGGCAGCTATTTTGAGTTTATACTGTCAAGAAATACTCTGTCAGGAAAGAAAGTTACATGATTTTTAGCCATCGGTATCGGTTCATTTAACTTCATAAACGATGAAGATTCAGGGTCTTTTCTTTTTATGCTGAATCTGCCGAAATTTGAAATTACCAGTTCACCGTCTTTTTTCAGTTTTTCTATCATCCTCTCCACCAGGATACTGATTATCATTTCAGCACGTCCGGTTGTGATGTTATGTTCCACTGCCAGTTTATTAATCAGGTCTATAGTTGTCATAAAAATAAAATTAATTGGACATTAATTGCCAATTAAAGATACCCTTTTCCATAAAATAATTCAATAGTAAGCAAAGTGACTTTTGAGTAATTATTCTACGGTATTTTACTGGCGGTTTAATAAGCTCTTTCCCTCTATATTATTCCTTATATAAACCTTTACTTTAAAACTGTAAACTAACTGCACTAATATAATAATTTATTTTTTATTGTCAAATAGGCAAAAAAACAAAAAAATAAAACTTGTAAAAAAATGCATAAAATTGCAATTTTTTGACGTGCGATTTTAGGATAAATTCCTGAAATTACTTATTGTAATGGTAACCTTACCGGTTTATTAGTGCGAATTCTGAAACCAAGCAGTCTTAATTCATCAAGGTTTACAAGGTTTTCCGGAAAATATGTACCCTTGGGTTTACCGTAGATATTAACCCTGTCAACTTTTTTTTCATTAAAATAAAGTTTAATAATATCCCCTGCTGACCTGTTCACACCGTTATTCAGTTCATTTTCATAAACAAAATAAATACTGGCTGCATTGGTATCAACACGGATATAATTAACTTCACCTTCTAAAAACTTAATGTGCATAAAAATCCCTGATATCTGGTCATACCTTCCTGCTGATAATTCGCTTTCCTGCATTGCGAAAGCTGAATGATTTATAAAAATATCATCAATATCATTTTTAAAATTTGCATAAATTGAATCGCCTGTAACCTGCAGATTATCTTTCCATACAACGGGATCACCTGATAAAGTTATAACACCGCCTTTACCGGAAATATCCCTGAAGTAATAACCTGAATTTGAAACGGAGAGAAAATCATTGCGGATGGTTTTAACACTGTCTTTTGCTATATAATGTTCAGGGACATTGCGGAATGACTCCATCTTGCCGCTGTAGATAAAGGTAGTATCCTGTTTTTCATTTTTAGTTTCTATCTGGCGCAGTTTTGCGTTACCTTTAATAAATGAATAATTCCTTTTTTCGTAGTTTTCAGAATAATCTCCGGTAACCACTGCATCTTCGGTAAGAAAATTTATCCTAACACTGTCTTCAGCAATTGATTTTTTTTCAAACTCAAAATATGTTGCCTTTTTAGAAGTAATAACTGTAGAATCGCTTTCAATTCTCACATTTCCTGTTGCGGTAGAAATTCCGATAAGTTTTTCGTATATCATATTATCGGAATATATAACTGAAGAATCAGTTACTACTTTAACATTCCCGCGCGCATATGATTTCTGAACATTCCTGTAGTAATCCAGCTCATCAGATGTGATAGTATAGCTGTTATTATCGGTTATCCTTACGTTACCACGGAAATTTGCCAGGTCCTGGCTGAATAAATATATGCCATAATTTGCTTTAAGGGTAGTTTTAGGGTCAGTTAATACAGCCCCTGCCGGACATACAACTTTGGATTCATTGCCGTAATATGTACCCTGAGGAGCTGAAATGGAAAGTGTATCCTGCACAACTCTTACATTTCCGTACAGGTCAGCTTTGTTTTGGTTAAAATACTGAATTACCCTTGTGCAGTTGATTTTTATGTTGTTATGTGTAAGCGATACATTACCTATAGCTTCTCTTACCTGTTCACCATCTATTGTTCTTCCAAC
>JAANMV010000102.1_pt1 | contig 92568 bp, 67 predicted proteins | sample 7279661 | NCBI WGS metagenome assembly JAANMV01 (sample SAMN14094540, study PRJNA606508) | bioreactor metagenome | isolation source: A lab-scale SPAN reactor treating ammonium-rich wastewater day 121 | place: Ireland: Galway | collected 2017-05-16 | reverse complement strand
CGGAATCCGGTCTGGGCCGAGAGGGCGGCCAGCAACTCGCGCAGCGGCTGCTCCTCGGCCTGGATCGAGACCCGCACGTCGGGCACGGCGGCCGGCGCGGCCCAAGTCGCGCAGCCGGCCAGGACGACCCACCACCAACGTCCCATGATTCACCTCGTCGCGTGCATTATCCTGATGACTATGTGGTCCCGGCGCGCGCTCGGCAAACGGGTTCGTGGGCCGGGACCGTCGTTGACGGGCAGTGCGGCAGGTGCTACGCTCGCGGCGACGGGGAGGTCATCGTGCGCCGGTCCGAGATCAACCGACTGATGTCCGAGGCCTGGTCGTTCTTCGACCGGTTCAGCTTCAGGCTGCCGGCCTGGGCGGCCTGGTCCCCGGCCGACTGGCAGGCGGCCGGGGCCGAAGCGGCCGAGGTCGCCCGGCACCATCTGGGCTGGGACATCACCGACTTCGGCAGCGGCGAGTTCGAGCGCCGCGGCCTGCTGCTGTTCACCATCCGCAACGGGCGGCTGGGCGACCCGGCGGCGCTCAAACCGTACGCCGAGAAGATCATGATCGTGCGCGAGCGCCAGCTCACGCCGATGCACTTCCACTTCCACAAGATGGAGGACATCATCAACCGCGGCGGCGGCCGATTGGTGATCGAGCTGTGGGGCTCCGACGAGAGGGAGGAGCAGGCCGCCGGCGAGGTGCAGGTCTCCGTGGACGGCGTCGTCCGCACCGTGCCCGGTGGGGGCCGGGTGGTGCTCGAGCCCGGCCAGAGCATCACCCTCCCGCCGCGGCTGTACCACGCCTTCTGGGGCGACGACGGCGGCGGCACCGTCCTGGTCGGCGAGGTCTCGTCCGTCAACGACGACGCCACGGACAACCGCTTCCTCGAGCCGGTCGGACGGTTCCCGGACATCGTCGAGGACGAGTCGCCCAGGCACCTGCTGTGTACCGAGTATCCGCCGCACCTGCAGGCCTGACGATGCGGACCGTCGCTGTCGCGGTGCTGTCCGGCTTGATCACCCTCGCGCCAGCCGGCGCGGGCACGGCCCGGTTCCGGGTCCTCCACGCCGTGCCGGGCCAGTCGCCGATGCGGGTCTACCTGGATGGCGATCTGGTCGGGGAGCCGGTCGCCTACGGCACGCTGAGCGCCTGGTCCACGGCGCGCGCCGGCAACCACAACTTCAAGGCCGTGCCGGCCGACGGCGCGCAGTTCGCCGACGACCGCGACAGCGTCCTGGAAGCCGGGTCCGACTACACCATCGCGCTGGTTCCGAGCGAACAGGGCAGCCGCTTCCTGCGCTTGGTCGAGCGGGTGCCCGAGGGGCTGGCGCGCGGGCACCTGCGGGTCGTTCACCTGGCGGCGGGAGTGCCGCCGGTAGAGATCCTCCCCGCCGGCGACCCGCCCTTGGCGGCGTTGGCCTTCGGGCAGGTGATGCTCCCGGCACCGGTGCCGACCGGCGATTGCCGGTTCGAGCTGCGTGACGCCAAGAGCCACCAGCGGCTGGCGTTGGTCGGGCCGGTGGCCGTGGCCGACCGGACCACCTTGACGTTGTACATGATCGGCCGGGCGGGCCGGACCGGCGACGAGCTGGTCCGCGTGGTCGAGGACGTGCAGGCGTGGCCGTCGCCACCGGCGGAGCCGGTCGAGCCGCCGGCTCCGGTAGCCGCTCCACCGCCCCCGCCGACTCGGCTGCGCCTCCTCCACGTGGCGCCGGGCGTGTCCTCGGTCGGCGGCAGGCTGAACGACCGGCCGCTGGTGACCGACCTGCGCTACGGGCAGGTCACCGAGTACCTGCCGGTGGCCGACGGCCGGCACCAGCTCAAAGTCGACCTCGCCGGGGAATCTGTGATCGAGCTGCAACTTGACCTGGCGACCGGCGAGCCGTACACGGTGGTGGTCTACGACGCGGCGCCGAACACCAACCTGTGGCTGTTGCGGGACCAACCGGCTCAGAGAGGGCCGGCGCGGCTGCGGGTGGTCAACAGTTGCGTCGAGCTGGCTCAGGCTGACCTGCTGGTGGGCGACCAGGCGCTGGTCGCGGCGCTGGGCGCGCTGACCTATTCCGAGTACCTGCCACTGCCGGGAGGCCAGCCGCTTCGCCAGTTGCGGCTCCGGGCGACCGGGGAATCCACCGTTCTCCGGGCCGCCGAGGTGGTCTTCGACCCCGGCACGACGTACACTCTGGTGGTGGCCGGGAAACTGGATCGCCGGAATCCCGAGGCGGGGTTGAGCTTGCGCCTGTTGAAGGACGGGTGAGGTCATGTCCCGTGGCTTGAGACCAGCCTGGATGGCGTTCGGGATCACCCTCCTGCTGGCGGCATTCGTGTCGTTCACCGCCTTCAGCGTGGCTCGCGACCGGCTGGCCGACCGATTCGCCGGCGAGCAGTACCTGGCCAGCCTCCAGACCGCCCGATACCTGCGCACCAAGTACGACCTGGCCGGCCTCTGCCTGCACGTGCTGGCGCGCGAAAGCCGGGCGCCGACCCGCCTGCTGGACAACCGGGACCAGTTGAGCTGGTTCCGCATCCTGCTTGACCAGGCGCCGCTGTCCTTCGTCCAGGTCTCGGACCAGGGGGAGATCGTCGGGCACTGGCCAGAGCCGGCCGAGCTGCCGCCGGCCGAGACACTGGCGGCCGCCTGGGACCAGGCGCGGCGCACCCTCCGGCCGCGGCCCTCGTTCTATGTCAACGCCGCCGGCGAGTCGCGGATGCTGATGGTCGAAGTCCGTGACCGGAAGTCGGCCCGGTCCCACGGAGTGGGGGTGGTGCTGGACGTCACGCGGCTGCTGGAGCCGCCTTCCGAGACGGCCCGGCGGGTGGCTCGGATCCACTTGGTCGAGCCGGCGACGCTCGAGGTGGTGGCCGGCAACCAGCCGCTGACGCCGGGCGTGAACATCAAGGACCTGTACCGAACGCCGAGCAACCAGTTGTTCGAGGCGATGGGCCGCGCGGAAGGCGGGCAGGACCGGCTGGCGGTGCGCGAGGCGACGGCCGGTGCGCCGGCCTCGGCCCACCTGCTGGGCATGCAGGGCCTCGATCTGGGCGGTCGCAAGCTGGTGGTGGTCACCGCCGCGCCGCGCAAGGACCTGGTCGAGACCTACCTCACCTCCCTGTTCAAGTGGATCGGGCTGATCGGCGTGGTGATGGTCCTGGGCCTGGTCAGCTTCGTGGTGCTGGTGCTCCAGTCCAATGCCGCCGCCAAGGTCGAGCGCCGCCGGGCCGAGGAGCGCAGCTCGCTGCTGAAGATCAGCCATGCGCTGCTTTACCAGCACAATCTCGAAGAGGTGCTCAAGTGCATCGCCGACGAGGCGCGGATGCTCTTCCGCGCCGAGGGTGCGACCATCGCCCTGGTCGACGACGAGACCGACGAGATCGTCTTCCGGACCGTCTCCTCACGCAGCGACGAGGTCGTGCAACAGCTCCGCGGGCTGAGGCTGCCGAAAGACCAGGGCGTGCTGGGATGGGTGGTCAGCCGAGGCGAGCCGGTGCTGGTCGACAACGCCGCCAAGGACGAGCGGTTCTCCACCAACGTCGATGAGAAGACCGGCGGCCACACCATGTCGCTGCTGTGCGCGCCGTTGATGGACCAGAAGGGCAGCAGCTTCGGGGCCATCGAGCTGGTCAACAACCTCGAGAACCCGTTCCCGGAATCGGACCTTACCCTGCTCCAGTCCCTGGCCGTGACCGCCTCGGCCGCCGTCGAGCGGGCCATGTTCATCGAGCGCGAGCACCAGCAGGAGCGGCTCCGGCGGGAGATGGAGATCGCCCAGACGGTGCAGCAGGGCCTGCTGCCGAAGACCTTTCCGACCATCCCCGGGTACGAGGTCCACGGCGCCAGCACCGCCGCGCGGGAGGTGGGCGGCGACTTCTACGACATCATCCCGGTCAGCGACGGGCACTACGGGATCGTCATCGCCGACGTGGCCGACAAGGGTCTCGGCGCGGCCATGTTCATGGTCATGTGCCGCAGCTTGCTCTACTCCTGTGCCCAGCGCCAGCTCTCCCCGTCTAAGGTCCTGGCCGAGCTGAACGCGCAGATCCTGGAATTCTCGACCTCGGACATGTTCGTGACCGTGTTCTACGGGGTGCTCGACACCGCCGCGCGGACGCTGACCTACTGCAACGCCGGCCACAACCCGCCGGCGCACTTCCGCGCCGCCGGCGAGTCGATCGAGTTGATCACCACCGCCGGCATGGCGCTCGGCGTGATCGACGACATCTCCGCCGACGAGGCGTCCCTGGAGCTGGGGCCAAACGACCGCGTGCTGCTCTACACCGACGGGATCACCGAGGCCATCGATCCCGCCGAGGAGCAGTTCGGCATCGACCGGCTGCGCGACGTGCTCTGTCGCACCCGCGACGAAGACGCGGAGCAGACCGTTCGGCACGTGCTTGACGAAGTCAACGAGTTCGCCGCCGGACAGCCGCAGTTCGACGACATGACGCTCCTGGTGGTCCGCGCCGGGCAACCCTCGGACCGCCCGGAGGATTGGTTGCGCGACGCGCGAACGCGCGGCTGACGAGGTCGCCCGCGGGGGCTGCGGCAGGAGGACCAGGAGGCGATTCGCCATGGCGACAGGCGACCAGGACGGCCCCCGGAGCCAGGACGAGTCAGTCTCGCTGTGGGCCGATACGGCCGGCAGCATCCTGACCTGCTCGCCCGGCTGGCAGCTCCGGTACGGCGACCCTACCGGTTCGGTCTTCGACCACCTCGGCGTCGGGCTGATCGAGGTCTGGCCGGCGGAGGACGGCGAGTTCACCGTCTCGGGAGATGATCAAGACGGCCGACCGCTGCGGCTGCTCTTCTCCCGTTGTGCCGGCCTGGTCTACGTGCGCGAGCTGCCCGACCCGCCGGAAGTCTCCCGGCGCGCCGGCCGGCTCCTGCGCCAGTTGGCCCACGACTTCGGCAACCAGGCCCACATCGTCGGCAGCCTGGCCCGCGAGCTGGCGGCCGAAGGCGAGGCCGAGGCGCAGTTGCTCAGCGATCTCGAGCGCACCGGGCGCGACCTGTCGCTGCTTACCGAGCGGATGCGGGCTTTCGCCCGCGCCGTCACGCTGGAGCGGCAGCCGGTCATCCTGGCCGAGCTGCTGGACGAGGTGCTGGCTCGGGCGGAAGGCCGGCTTGACGGGTGGACCATCCACCTCGACGGTCTCTCGCCCCGGCTGGTCGTGGACGGCGACCAAGTGGTCCTGGCGCGCGCCCTCCTGGATTTCCTGACCATGGCCTCACAGGCGGCGCCGGGCGAGGCGATCGAACTCTCCGCGGCAGCCGACCACGGCACGTTCGAGCTCCAGCTCCGGTCGGGCGGGACCGACCTGGGCGACTGGCTGGGCGAGGCGATGCATCTCGATGCCGTCGAACAGACGAAAGTGGACGTCGGGTTCGCCATTCTGGTCAGCGCCGTGAGCGAGCATGGTGGCGTGTTGCGGGCCAGATCCGGCCGGGACCGGGTGGCCATGATCACCCTCCCATGCCGGGAGCTGGCCGACCTGCGACCCGCGGCCGAGCCGGCCCGGCCGGCGCCGCGCCAAGGCGCGGCGCGGATCCTGGTGGCCGAAGACGAAACCTTGGTGGCCGGCTTCGTCCGCCGCGCCATCGAGAGCGCCGGTTACCAGTGTCAGGTGGTCGGCGACGGGCAGCAGGCCTGGGAGGTGCTGTCGTCCGGCGAGCAGTCCTTCGACCTGCTGGTGCTGGATGTCAACATGCCCGTCCTCAGCGGCGACCGGTTGGCCGCTCGTCTGGTCGAGGCCGGGCTCCAACTGCCGACCATCGTCACCACCGGCCACGCCGAGAGCGAGGCGTTGTTGCGGCTGTGCGAGTGCGGCTGTGAGGCGATGTTGCTCAAGCCGTACCGGATGGGCGACCTGCTCGCGGCTATCCGCCGGGCGTTGCGGGAGCCGTCCTGAGTCGTCCCGTCTCGGCCAGCGCCAAGGCGCGCAGGCGCAGGCGGGGCAGGAGTTGGCCGTCGTAGCGCAGGCGGTCGTCCGGCAGCAGCCAGCGTCGTTCCGCCGGCAGGTTCGGGAACGGATCGACCCGGCCGTAGGCGATCAGGAAGCGCGGCAGCCGATCCCGCGGCTCGGCGATGAACGCGCCCCCCTCAAGCAGCCGCGCGGCGACGATCGGGTCGCCGTCGCGGTCCAACACCTCGGCCAGCACGGCCACCGCCCCGGCGCAGGCCGGGTCGGCCGCCAGCGCCCGGCGCGCCAGCTCCTCCGCCCGACCCAGTTCCCCACGCCGCAGGGCCAGGACCGCGGCGTCCACCGCCAGCACCGGTTCGGCCGGATCGGCGGTCTGCGCGGCGGCCAGCACCGCCTCGGCCTCGTCGCGCCGGTCGTGGCGCCAGAGGAGCCAGGCCAGGCGCGACCGGTAGTGCGCCGACAGCGGCGGCGATTGGCGGTCCAGCGCCGACAGGTCGGCCAGCGCCGCCTCCTGGTTGCCGGCGACCAGGGCCAGGTCGACCCGCAGGAGTTGATAGGCGCGCTGCCGCGGGTCGAGGCGCCGCGCCTGCTCCAACCAGGACGCCGCCGCCACCACCTCGCCGCGGGTCAGGTGGGCATAGGCGCGCGTGTAGGCGAGCTGCCCAGCGCTCCAAACGAACCAGACCAGGGCCAGGACGACCGTCAGCGCGCCGCCGGCCCGGCGGAGTGCTGGCGGCGGTCCACCGGCCCGGTCGGCGGCGGTCAGACCGACCATCAGGTGGAACACCACCGCCACCGCCGGCACGCCGACGTTGACGTCCAGGATGCCGGCCAGCGCGAATCCGGCCAGCCCGCCCAGCACTCCGGCCCGGACCGGCCGCTCGCCGGACGCCAGCCCGCGGCGGCCGGTGGCCAGCGCGGCGGCCAGCAGGCCCAGGAGCGCCACCAGGCCGGGCAGGCCCTGCTCGGCCAGGACGTTGAGATACCAGTTGTGGGCGTGGGTATAGAGCACGTAATGGCTGCCAGGCAGGCGCCAGGCAGGCGTCATCAGCCCGAAGCAAGCGGGCCCGACGCCGGTCAGCGGGTCGGCCGCGGCCATACGGACCGCCGCGCTCCAGGTGCCCCACCGCTCGAACTGCCTCAGCTTCGGCAGCAACTCGACGAACAGCCTCAGCCGGTCGCCCGCCTCCGAGTGCCAGAAGGCCAATCCGCCCGCGGTGAGGACCAACCCGGCCGCTGCGAGGACCACCACGGCGCGCTTCCGGTCGCCGCGCCACCAGGTCAGCCAGCCGCCGCGCGGCAGCGCCAGAGCGCACACCAGGCAGCCGCCCACCAGTGCCAGTTGTCCGCCCTTCGAATAGGTCTTGGCTGCCACGTACAGCGCCAGCGCCAACACCGCGGCCAGGAGCCACGCCAACCGCCGCCCGGCGCGCGCTTCGGCCAGCATCAGCCCCGCCCCGACGGGCACCATCATGGCCAGGAACCCGGCCAGGTTGTTGGGATGGTTGAGACTCCCAGAGACCCGGACCTGACCGAACTCGGTCAGGTAGATGGCTTGACCCGGCGCGGTCCGGATAGCCTCCCAGACGGCGCCGGCCACCAGCAGGCCGGTGGCGGCCAGGAGGCCCAGCAGGAGGGTCCGCCGCCCGGCCTCATCGCCGGCGACGGCCACTCCGAGAAACAGCACCCCGACATTCAGGCCCTGCCACAGCACGGCTTCCCACGAGCCGCGGGGATAGACTGAAGCGGCGGCGGCCACGGCCGCTGCGGCCAGCGTCAGGAGGCCCCACCAGGCCACCGGCCCGCCGCGTTGGCGCGAGCCGAGCCAGCCGCCGCAGGCCAGGGCGACCAAGACCAGCATCGCCAGCCGGGCGAGGTAAGGATCGAGCAGGAACACCGCGAACGCGGCGCCACCCAGGAGCAGATACGCGACGGCGACGGCGACGAGAACCGCCAGCACGGCTCAGGGACTGAACGGCATGCCGCCGAGGCCGCCGAACCCGCCGAACCCACCCGGCCCGCCGAAGCCGCCCGGCCCGCCGGGCCCGCCCGCCGCCTCGGCCTTCTTCTGCAGCTCGGCCACCGTCACCAACTGCTGCTCGACCCGGCGGACGCCGTCCTCGTTCTTGGCTTCCTCGTACTTCGAGCGCAGGTTTTCCAGCCCGAACTTGAGGCTGAACACGTACCGCGCCGCGGCCTGCGGCTCCAGGTTCTCCAGGTCTCGGCGCAGGCCGTCGAAGGTCTTCTCGGCCTTTTCCAGCCGCCCGGTCTCCAACTCGGCCTGGGCCAGCGACTGGACCACCTCGGGGCTCCGCGCGCCCTCCTTGTAGGCGGTGTCGAAAGCCGTCAGCGCTCGCTCCTGCATGAGCGAGCCGTCGAGCACGGCCAACAGCGCCTGCTGGGCCTCCCGGCCACCGATCTGGCCGAGCGAGGCCACCGCCTTCTGACGCACACCGGCGTCAGGATCGACCGCCGCGTCGGCCAGTGCCTTGGCCACCCGCTCGCGCTTCTCGCCCGTCAGCTTCAGCTTGCCCAACGCCTCGGCCGCCTGAGCCCGGGCCGCCGGGTCCGGATTGTCGCGCAAGGTGGCCACTTCCCGGCTGCCGGAGCAGCCGGAGAGGGCCACGGCCAGGGCGATGGTGAGGAGCAAGCGGCGCTGCAAACCCGATCTCCGGCGCGCTCGGAAAGCGCGCCCAGACAGCGATGATAGCAGCGGCCCGGCCGACTGTCAACGCGCTCGGGACCGTGTCGGGCAGGAAGCCGGCGGGTGGACGGAGCGGACGAAGCGGACGAAGCGGACGAAGCGGACGAAGCAGACAGAGCGGAACAAGCCTCGCGCGGTTCCGTCCACTGCGTCCACCAGGTCCACTTCGTTCACTTGGTCCGTTGGGAACTTTTCGCCCGGCTGGAACGATAGTCGGTCAAGGGGCAGCACCGCGCCGGGGGTCGACGTGACGGTGGCTTCCGTCGCAGGGTTTCGACGACTCGCCGACGAGTCGGGAGGCGCCTGTGAAAGCGGTGATCACCATCTCGCGAGAGGTGGGCAGTGGCGGCGACCAGATCGGTTACGAGTTGGCCCACGCCCTCGGCTACACCTGCGTCAACAAGGGCTTCGTCGACCTGGTCGCCCGCAAGACCGGCACGCTGCCCTGGCAGCTTACCCGCGCCGAGCGGGCGGAGCGGCTGGCCACCTGGGCGCGGCCGTCCTGGGAGGACCCAGTCGACGTGCTCTATGACGAGGGCGAGTCGCGCAGTCTCGGCGACCTCTTCCGCCGGCTCGGTTATGGCGACCCGTTGGCGGGACAGGAGTACGTCGAGGCGGTCCGGACGGTGATGTGCGACCTGGCCGAGGTCGGCCGGGTGGTGATCATCGGTCGCGGCGGGCAGATCCTCCTCCACGACCATCCCGAGGCCTTCCACATCCGGGTGGTCGCCTCCGACGCCCGCCGCATCGAGCGGGTCAGCCGTCAGGCGCAGGTGAGCCGCAGCCGCGCCGAGCGGACCCTGCGCATGATCGACTCCCTCCGCGCCGAGCTGCTGCGCGAGCTGGGCTGCGAGGACATCAACGACCCGGCGCTGTACGACCTCGTGCTGTGCACCGACGACAAATCCAGTGGCGAGTGCGTCGGCGAGGTCCTCCGGGCCCTCACCGACCCGGTTGCCACCTAGCCGCGCGGGTCCTGAGGCTCACCGGTAACCAAGGAACTCGAGGATCCGCCGGGCGTGGTGGTCGAAGGTCAAGCCGGCTTCGACGCGCACCTTGGCCGCCGCCGCCTGGGCCAGGCGCCGGGGCTCGTCGGCCAACAACGCCGCGGCCTTGGCCACCAGATCGTCGCCGCCGTCGGTGAAGCAGATGGTCTCGGCGAACAGCTTCTCCGCGGTCGGAACCCGGTCCGAGATCAGCGGCGCGCCGCAGCAGGTCGCTTCCCACAGCCGGGAGGTCGGCACGTCGTGCTCGCGATGCCAGGGGGTGTGGCAGGACAGCACCAGGCGGCAGCTCGAATACAGCTCCGGCACGTCGTGCGGGTGGATCCGGCCCAGGAGCGCGCCGGACGCCGCCAACTCGGGTTCGCGCTCCCAGCCGCTGCCGTAGATGGCCAATCCCATGGGCAGCAGCGGCAGCAGGTACCGCTCGACCTCCTCGCGAGTGCGGTTGTGGTTCGCCACGAAGACGATGGCATGCCGGTACTCGTCACGCGGCTCGCGCGGGCGGTAGACCGCCGGGTTGGCCGACATCGGTACGAACAGCGTCGCCGCCGCGCCGTGCCGCCGCGCCTCGTGGGCCAGCCTGGGTCCGGCCGCCAACACCGCATCGTAGCGCGAGGCCGCCTCGACTCCGCCGCAAACCACCGGATTCACCGACGGCGCCTGGAACCACCAGACCTGCCTCGGGCCCGCCACCAGCCTGGTCTCCGGATAGGGATAGAAGGAGATCACCAAGTCGAGCCGGTCGTGGATGGTGTCCGTGGAGTAGACCTCGGCCTCAGCCACCTCGGGCCGGCGGCGGAAGGCGTCGGCCAGGCCGACGGCCATCACCTCGTCGCCCCACACCGCGCCGGTGTAGGTATTGATCACGGTCAGTTGCAGCCCGATGCGCAGCGCGCTCATGGCCTCTCCGGGAGCAGGGCGAGGATGTCCTGGACACAGTGCCGCGCGGTGAAGCGTTCGGCGACGTACGCCTGACCGGCGGCGGCGATCCGCTCGCGTTCGGCCGGCCGGGCCAGATAGTGACGAATGGTCTGCGCGGCGGTGTCCCAGTCCAGGGCAACGAAATGCACGCCGTCCTCGAACAGCGGCGGCGCGGTGACCGGCTCGCTGACCACGAAACAGCGACAGGCCAGCGCCTCCACGATGCGCAGTTCGGTGTTCGGGTGCTCGGTGAAGTGGAGGTTGAGCACCACCTTGGCCCGGTTCATGGCGTGGATGAACTCCTCGCCCCAGACGGCCTCCCAGGTGACCGGGATGCCGGCCGCCCGGAGGTGCTCGATCCACCTTTCGCGATGGTCCGACGCGCCGCCGACGAACAGCACCTCGAGGTCCCGGTCCAGGCCCAGGTCGCGGTGCCGTTTGGGGTCGTAGGGCAGCATCACCACCCCGCGCAGGTTGGCGTGTCCGCGGGACAGCAGCCAGTCGTAGGCGTGCCGATCGTGCAGCACGACATCATCGAAGTGCGGCGCCACGGCGCGAAACTCGGCGTACTTGGCCACGGCCACGCCCTGGTGGCGGTCACTGGTCGGCAGCACGTCGGGGTAATAGAGCACCGTCCTGGCCGGGATGCGGCCGATCAGGTCGGGCGGGAAGGCGTTGCCGCGGTCGAAGATGGCGACGTCGTCCGGGCGGCTGTCGAGCAGCAGCCGCACCTGCCGCGGGTCCTCGAAGACGTCGACCGCCACCGCCTCGTACCCCGCTTCGGCGGCGCCGTCGCGCAGCCAGGGCGGCATGTAGTGCGGCACGTGCATCCCGACGATGAAGACCCGCCGGCCGGAGCAGGTCACGGCGCCGGCCTCCGCCGGGCTGGTCCAGGCGTGCGGCCGGGGCACCGGTCGCAGCTCCCGAGCCCCGACCTCCGTCGCCTGAGCCAGCGTGTCGGGATCATCATCGACCAACAGCGTCAGGGCCACCCGCGAAGACAGCCGGCGCAAGGCGGCGCGGGTCCCTTCGCTCAGCGGCCCGTCGCAACGTACTTCGAGCGCGGCGGCCGTGGCCGCTGACTCGGGGATCGGCGCGGCCGTGGTCAGGCGCGCCGCCCAGGGCAGGGCCAGCCCGCCCAAGGCCTCGGCCAGCGCGGCGAACCGGTCGGGGTCCCGATTGAGGCCCGGATCGGCCACGAACAGGTGCATCAGCCGGGGATGGTCGTATCGGCAGGCGGCGATCTCCGTTAGCGTCGAGTCGACGCTGCGCCACCGGTCCGGCCCGAGCGAGGCGCGGATCACCAGCGCCGGACCGCACGGCAGGCCGGCCCGGGGATGACCATAGCGAGTGACCGTGTAATCCCGGTAGGGAGACGGCAAAGCATCCGGGTCGGCCACCGGGTCGGCCAGCACCACGCCCTCGCGCTGCTGCTCGATGGCCAGCGCCAGCCCGGCCTCGGGTTCGCCGCAGACCACCGCGCTGACGCCCTCGATCGCCAGCAGTCCCTCGGCCTGCGCGGCGGGTCCTGGCCAGAGCAGCACCAGGCAGGCCAGCCGCCCGGCGGCCGTGAGCAGCGGCCAGTCGTCGGCCAGGCTCTCGGGCGAGGTCGCCACGGCCACCCGGTCGTAGAGCAGATCGCGGAGCCGTTGCAGATACCCGGCAGCCGATTCCCGGACGGCGATGGAGTCGACCAGCACGGCGCCGATCTGACGCTCGATCAAGACGGCCGTGGCCCAGGCCAGGTCAGACGGCCAGGGCACCTCGGCCGCGCCCGGCTCCAGCACGCGTGGCGGCTCGGCGCCGGCGCGGATCCCCCACCCTCCGGATTGGCTGAACCACGGCGGATTGCTGACCAGAACTCTCAACGACCGATTCCCGTGTCAGACCGATGGTTCGCCACGGACCACCCAAGGCCTGCCTGCCCCGGAGCGTGGCATTCCGTCCCCAGCTAGTCGCCGGCGGCCGCGACACGTTCTCCGGGCTGTTGCACGATCGCCGCGCGGCGGCCGATGGTCAGGTCGAAGATGTTGTACTGCTCGACCCCGACCACCGCCATGCCGACCTCGGCCAGAAGGCCGGGCAGCGTCAGGTGCTGGTGTTCGAGCAGGTGCTGCGGATGCGTTTCGCCTACCCGGTCGAACGGCGCGATGAGGTAGATGGTGCCGTCCGGCGCGAGGTGATCGACCAGCCTCCTGAGCAAGGCCCGCGGATCGGTAACGTGCTCCAGGACGTGCAGACAGATGATGCTGTCGTACTCGGCCAGCTCCTCGACCGACTCCAGCACCCGCAGCCGATCGGCGATCTCGGCGTGGTACCGAGGGATGCGCCACTTCAGGTACTCGCGTTGTGAGCAGGAGATGTCGTACGCGTCGACCCGGTTGCCGGCCTTGGCCGCGTGCAGCGCGCTGGTACCGATGCCACAGCCGTAGTCGAGCAGTCGGCCGTGCGGCCGGGCGGCCAGATTGACCCGCCAGTACAGGTCGTTGACCTCCCACTGCGTCTGCTCGTACAGGAAGCAGCGCGCCTCGCGGTAGAAGCGGTCGATGCCCTCAGGAGTCGCGGTATCGGCGGCGTTCCAGGCCTCGGCCACCGGCTCTTCGCCACGCGAGCTGACGGCCACCACGTCGGCGCGAGACTCGCCGGTGAAGGCGGCCAGCTCGTCGTAACTGTCGTGCTCGCGCGTCCGGCGCAGGCCCAGGCTCAGCTCCTGATTGAAGCCCTCGAATCGGCACAGGACCTCCATCCCGTTGTAGGCCACCCACTCGGAAATGGGTTGGTCGCACCAGCCAGAAGGGAGGTGGTCCGGCCCGCTGCGCAGAGCCAGCAGCACGCCGCCGGGCCGCAGCTTGACGTAGCAGCGCGAGAGCAGGTGCGCCGGATCCGGCGCGTGCTCCAGCGGGGTGATCAACTGCAGCACCTCCGCGGCCCGGTCCGGCAGCGCGTCGAGCTGGTCGGCCGTCACGCGCACCCGGCCGTCCAGCGTGATGTCGCCGGCCTGGCGCACCGCCCGCTCGGTGAGGTGCAGCAGCCACCGCTGGTGCGCCTCCAGGAGCACGCCCTCAAGCTCTTCGCGGGTCAGGTGCTCGCCGCGCACGACGGTGTACCGAGCGCCGTCGAACTGCTTCCAGTCGGTGGTCAGCAGCGTGCCCTTGGCCACCGCGTCGGTGAACATGGAGGTGCCTGGGAAGGGGGTCATCAACGAGAACTGGACCGTGTCCGGGTCGAGCTCGAGCGCCAGGTTGATGGTCTTCTCGGCGGTCTCCCGGGTCTCGCCAGGGCCGCCGAAGCTGAAGGTGAGATGGGTGCCGATCCCCAGCTCCTTGCACCAGGCCACGGCCTGGCGGACCTTGCCCAGGTCGAGGTGCTTGCGGATCCGCTTCATCATCTCCGCGTCGCCGGTCTCGACGCCGAACTTGATGCCCACCAGGCCGGCCCGTTTCATCGCCTCCAGCGCCTCGCGGCTGCTGGTGTCCGCCCGGCCCATGGCGCAGATCGGCACCCGCAGCCCCTGCGCCTCGATCTTCCGGCACAGGTCGATGATCCGCTCGTTGTCGATGTTGAAGGTATCGTCGTCGAAGTACACGGCGCGGAAGCCGAAGCGGTCGACCAGCCAGGCCATCTCGGCGGCGATGTCGTCGTTGTCGCGCACCCGGTAGTTCTGGCCGTCGTAGACCACCTGCGGCCAGACGCAGAAGATGCACTTGAACGGGCAGCCGCGGCTGGCGTGCATCTGGACGTTGGGCCAGGGCATGGCGTTGGCGAAGCTGTCGAAGTAGTTGTAGATCGGCAGTGTCTCGCGCTCCGGCCAGGGGAACTCGGACATCGGCGGCAGTTGCCGGCGCTCGGTCTGCTGGTGGACTGCGCCGTCGGCATCGCGCCAGATCAGACCGGGAATGTTAGCCCAGGCGCCGCCGGACCGCAGCGCGCGGACCAGGTCGAGGCACGACGGTTCGTACTCGCCGAGCAGGATCGCATCCACCTGCGGCGCTTCGACCAGCAGGTCCGCGCCCAGCGCCGTGGCGTGGGGGCCGCAGAGCACCACGCGGACCTGATCGCCCAACCGCTCCTTGAGCTGCAGCGCCCAGTCGAGATCGATCTCGTGCGAGGCGGTGGCCGTCTCCATCACCACCACGTCGGGCTCGAAGCCTTCCAGCCGGCGACAGAACTCCTCGGAGTACAACCCCTCGGCAATGGCGTCGACCATGGTCACGTCGAACCCGTCGCGCTTGAGCATGGCCGTGGCCGTGGCCAGGAAGAACGGGAACGGCACGTAGGCCGGGACGCGGTTGCCACCGGCATCCTGGGTGAACGGCCAGCGGCTGCCGGCGCGCACGCCGATCCGGCCGTCGACGTTCCAGGGCGGGTTGACCACCGCCACCTTGAGCGCCCCGTCGGCCAGCGCGCCGCGGTACTCGCGCTCGTGGCGCAGCCGGTGGGCCGAGGCGCGGATCATGCTCCAGTGGAGCTCGTCGTAGTTCGACCAGACGTCGCCCATGGCCCGCAGGCAGGCGGCCACGGCGCCGGGGTCGCGCTCGGTCAGCGACTGGACCGGGTTGACGCCCGGCTCGCCGCGGACCACGCGCAGCAGTTGCTGCACCTGCTCCAACCCGCACAGCGCCGCCAGCGCGGCGTCGTCGGGCAGGCAGCCGGCCAGGTCCTCGTGGATCATGGCCAGCAGATCGTCGCGACACTCGAGCTCGCCGAGGAGCGTGAACAGCCCGAGAAAGATGGCCGCCTGGGTATGGCGCAACGCGGCCACGCGGTCCGGCGGACAGTGGCTGGCCGCCAACCTGAAGTCGGACAGGATCCGCCACGGCAGGCCGAGAAAGGTGATGTAGGCGAGGTGGAAAGAGCGCCGCTCCTGGTCCCCGCGCAAGTCGTCCTGATGCCGGGTGAGATTCTCCGGGAGCTTCTTCAACAGGTCCTGCGGGTCGCCCGTGGCGAACAGTCCGTAGCGGTACTCGTAGTACGGGGTGTGATACCGCCAGATGGTCCGCAGGACGGATTCGAGCGTATCGCGCCGGAGGTGCCGGCAGCGGGCGGCGGGTTCGTAGGCCAGCCGGTAGCCCAGATTGCGGACCCGCTCCGAGGCGTCGCAGTCCTCGCCGTTGGTGCGGTACCGCTCGTCGTGCCCGCCGGCCTGGAACAACGCCTGGCGCAAGTAGACCCCGTTGCAGCCGTAGATGTGCGGCACCTCGTCGAGCGGCTCGTCGCCGTGGTGCTGGCCCATGTGGATGCACCGCCACTGGTCCGGCAGGCTCACGTCGTGCAACTCGTCGAGCCGACCCATGACCCCGCCCAGAGGCTGGCCGGTGGCCTCGCCGGCCTCGCGGTTGAGCCGCTCGGACTCGAACCGGAGCATCAGCCGCTCGAGCCAGTGCGCGTCGGGCACCACGTCCGAGTCCAGGTTGGCCAGGTACTCGGTCCGGGAAGCCAACAGGGCGGTGTTCCGCGCCGCGGACAGGCCCCGGTTGTCGCCGTGGGTGACGATTCGGAGCGGGTACCGCGCGGCGGCGGCGACGCTGCCGTCGGTCGAGCCGTCGTCGATCACCAGCAGTTCGGCGATGGGATAAGTCTGCGCCAGCAGCGCCTCAATCACGCCCGGCAAGGTGTGCGCGGCGTTGTAGCACGGCACGTAGACGGTGACGGCGCGGTCGGGAAAGGTCCTTTCGAGAGCCGCCAAACAGGCGCGGGCGCCCTGGTGCCAGTCAGCGATGGCCAGCACGGCGCGGAGGGTGCGCTTGGCGGCGTACGGCAGGCCGCAGTCCTGGTACATCTCGGCCAGGCCGATCAACGCCTCGGCGTCGTGCGGCTCGGCCTGATGGGCAAGCTGGTAGAAGGCCTCGGCGCGCCGCGGCTCGCCCTCGGCGGCCAGCAGGTCGGCCAGGTGCCGGTACGCCTCCGGCCGCCGCGGCTTGTCCTTCACCGCCCGCAGCAGCCGGCTCTTGGCGTGGTGCGTCTCGCCCTGCAGGTAGGCCGTCACGCCCGCGGCGCAAAGCGCCTCGTAGTCGTGCGGGTCAGCCTCCAGCCGGGCCTCGAGCAGGGCTCGCGCGCCGGCAATATCGCCCTGATTGAGAAGCCGTTCGGAATCCGCCAGAACGCCCTGGCTCATATCGTTCCTCCACCACCTGCCGGGCCGATCGGCCAAGATCGTGACCCGCTGGTGGGATTGTCGGATAAGCCGGGGTGAGTCGCGATGGCCCGAATCAGCTATTGGCGCGGAAGGAACTCCAGGGACGCAAGGGACGCAAGGGACTGCGAACGGCAAAGCAAGGCGACCTGGCCGCGGAGTCCACCGCGTCCACTCCGTCCACCCCGTCCACCGGCAGCGTTGCGCTGGCTACGTCGTCGGCTTGACCGCCACCGCCGGGGTAGCGCGGCGGAAGCGGCGGGCTTCCGTCTGGTTGATGATCCGGTTCGTCTCGTCCAGCGCGATCACCCGCCAATAGAACGTGCGCAGATCCTCCAGCCCGTCCGAGACGAAGATGTGATCGGCATCGACCTGGGCGCTGAAGGTCAGCGTACTGCTGGGCGAGTCGCCTTGCGGAATGATCTTGTTGCCGTTCGACAGGAGCGTGTTCAGTTCCGCGTCGGTCCCGACCTCCAAGACGTACCGCGCCGCGTCGGGCACCTTGATCCAGGCGAAGTTGATCACCGAGTTCCAGGCCGTGTTCCCGTTGAAGTCGACCCCGAAGATCTGGTTGTCCTGCGGCACCACGACCTGGATCACGCCCACCCCGGCGACCGCGTTGGCGGTGACCGACGGGATGCTCTCGATCCCGCCGCTGATGGCCACGATGTGGTAGTAGTAGCGCGTTCCCGAGCGCACGTTGAAGTCGGTGTAGAACAGCTCGGAGGCGGTCTGCCCGGGCGCTTGGGCCTGCGCGACCTCGGTGAACGGACCCTCCTCGGTATTGCTCCGCCGCCGGATGCTGTAGTTGTCCACCGCCACCCCGCCGGTCGGCACCGGGTTCCAGCGCAGCACGATCCGGTCGGTCTGGCCGGTGGCCAGCAACCCGGTGGGCGCCGCCGGGGCGACCCCGAGCACCGCCATGGCAATGTCCACCGCCGCCGCGTCGATCCCGGGCCGGTACGCCACCGTCCCGCTCAGCCGGGTGTGATCCGGCAGGTCGGCCACGGCGGTGATCTCATAGGCCGCGTTGTTGGCCTTCGGCGAGAGGATGAACTGCGCCGGGGTCAGCTCGCCGGTGTCGGCGCCGTCGATGGAGATCCGCGCGCCCTGCACCGGGCCGGGCTGCGGCCCGCCGCTGGCGCTGGCCGTGACGGTGGTGGTGAACCGCAACGCCGGTCCGCGGGTGAAGCTGGTGGTCGGCCCGAAGCGCAGCGCCTGGGTGGTGGTGTCGAACACCCCGACGCGGATGAAGTAGGTCGTGCCCTGGGTCAGAGCCGACTGGTCGGCCGGATAGATGACCTCGGTCGACGTGGACTTGAACGAGATCAGTCCCGCGCTGAAGTCCGAGTTGGTCGCGATCTGGACCGTGTATTCGGACGCGCCCTCGACCCCGCGCCAACTCAACAGCGGCCGGTCGGCATCGACCGTCGAGCCCTGAGCCGGCTGGACCACCTGCAGCTCCTGCGGCGGCGCCGAACTCGGCGTGGCCGACTGCACGTCGCTCAGCGGACTGACCAGCCCGCCCTGGTTCTGGATATTGTGGCTGGCCGACCGCTGCACCGCGCGGACCTTGTAGAACACGGTCACGCCGTTGGTCAGCCCGGTATCCTGCACCGACAGGTCGCCCACCCCGGCGGACAGCGGCACGCCGCCGCTGCTCGAGGCCGTCGGCGAGCCGCCGTCGGCGACCAGGTTGGCCGCCAGCTCGAAGTTCCCGCTCTGCGCGGTCGAGCGATAGACCTGGTACCCGGCCAGGTCGGCCTCGGTGTTCGAGCTCCAAGTCAGAGTTACCTGACCGTCCCCGGCCACCGCCGCGAAGTTCGTCGGCGTGGCCGGCGGCGTGGTGCTCAGCGGCGTGGCGAAGACGAAGCTGCCGGCCTGCGCATCGGCCAACGGCGTGGCGATGCTGGACGAATCGACCGTCAGCACCACCCACTGGTAATCGACGCCGTTGCTGACCGTCGAGTCGGTGAAGCTGGTGGCCGTCGAGGTGGTCTCACCGACCTTGCTGAAGCCGACCAGGCTGTCGGTGCCGACCTGCCGGCCGACGACCCGACCGACCACGTCGCGCCGGTTGCCGCGGTCGACTCCGGGCGCGCGCCGGCCGTTGCCGCGCATCCAGGCGCTGAAGCCGCCCTCGGGCCTGAAGGTCCGCGAGGTGCGCCGCGAGTCCAGGAACCGGGGCAGGTTGATCTTGCGCCAGATTTGATACCCGGCGGCATTGGCCACCGGGCTCCACTGCAACTCGACCTGGCCGTTGCCGGGCAAGGCGTTGACCACGTCGGGCGAGCGCAGGCTGGTGGCCGAGGTGCTCCCGTCGGTCCGGACCGCGCTGAACGAGAAGGTGTTCGAGTAGAACGTGTCCCGGTTCGAGATGCTGGTGACCCGCCAGAAGTAGGTGCCGGGCCGGAGCACGGTGACCTCGGTATCGACCGTGAACAGGACCGTGTTGCCCGGCTCGGTGATGATGGTCGTGCCCGTGTCGCCACCCGTCCCGGTTCCGCCACCGGTGCCCGCCGCGCCGGCGGAGCCCTCCTTCACATCGGTGTAGACGATGGTCCGGAAGTTGGGATCGCTGGCGATCTCGAACACCAGTTGCGAGCTGGACAGGACGGTGGTGGCGGTGAAGTTGACGGCGACCTCGGGCGCGTTGGACGAGGTGACTCGCACCACCGCGCCGTCGACCGGGGTGACCAGCCGCGGCGTGCGGCTGTCCTCGCGGTCGCGCTTGTTGGCGACCAAGGCCCAGATCCCGGCGCCGAGGAGGACCACGCCGGCCACCGCGGCCAGCATGGTGACGGTGCTCTTGTTCGACTTCTCGGCCGGCGTCGCCACGTCCTTGCCGGGGTCCCAGTCGGGATCGTCCGCGGTCAGGCCCTTCTCGCCCTGCTTGTACAGCACCAACTCGTCATCGACGGCGAGGTGGTATTCCGGTCGCTCCTGGCGGATGATTCGGCCCTCGCCCTCGCCGCGGTGGACAGCCATCAACTGCAGCGTGGCGATCTTCAGCCCGTTGCGCAGCACCGAGAACTGCGCGCCCTTGCGCAGATACTCGGACTCCTTGAGCGTGATGCGGATCGCGGTTTCCAGCGGCGGTGCGAGCACCTTGCCGCGGATGCCCAGGTTGGTGACCAGGCCCTTGACGGCATAGAGCGAGTTCTGCTCGAGCGCATCGTCGATCAGCACCGCCTCGTTGCTGGCGCGGGAAAGGTTGAAGGCGGTGGTCTCGACCACGGTCAGATCGCCCTTGGCGACCCGGCCGTAGACCGTCAGCGTCGAACCGACCGCGGCCAACTGCTTGGCGGTGTCGACCTCGACACTGGTAATCTGCGCGGTGATCAGGTAGTCGGCGTGCAGCGCGCCGGCGATGGCTTCGAGCTGCCGCTCGCGCATGTCCGGGCGGAGCGGAAGCTGCACCCCCGCGCGGTCCAGCGCCCGATCGACCATCGCGCTGCCGATGACCTTGAATCGTCCGGAGCTGGCCAACTGTGTGCTCAACGCCGAGGCGGCGCGACTGGCCAGATTCTGGACGCTGGAGCCGCTCTGATTGACGACCTGCACCACGGCCACCGATTCGGTGGGAGTGGCGGCTTGAGCCGCGGCGGGAGGCGCGGTCAGCACCATCGGTCCGCCCACCAGAGTGGTGAGCAACAGCCAACTCACCGGACCCGCGTACCAGGCTTGCCGAATCTTCTTCATCGTCCGCCTCGCAGTGTCGACGTGCTACGGCGTTGCCACCGGGCCAGCGGAGCCGGCGCCGGCTAATATAGCACAGCGGAATCCGCGTGACAACGCGCCAATGCCGTGTACCGGCCGATTCCGGCCGGACGCGCTATCCCCTTCCCCAACTCGCTACCGTCCCTCGCCGGGCGGACGGTAGCGTCGGTAGAGCGACACCCCGTCTCGGCCGACGAACCAGACGCAGTATGGGCTCGCCACGATGCGCCGTACTCCGGAAATCAGGCCGGCCCCGGCGCCGAACGGCCGCCACGTGGCGCCGTCGGGCCTCAGTTCCAGGCGGGCCACCCCGCGGGTCGTCGCCACCCAGACGTACGGCTCCTCCGTATCCACCGCCAAGGCCGTGGCTTCGCCACCCTCCAGGCCGGTTCCTTCCCACGCATAGACTTGCCAGGTTCCGGCCCCGCGGTCGTACCGCGCCAGCCCGCCGGCGACCGTCGCCCAGACCGCGAACCGGTCGGCCGCAATCCGCCTCGCGCCCTCGAGCCCGGGCACCAGCCCGGCCGGCCAGGAGTAGATTTTGTTGGCCGCCTTATGGTATTGCAGAATCCGGTCCAGGGAGACGAACCAGACGTCCTGATCATCGATCGCGACGTCGCGCACCAGACGGCCCTCACGCTGGAAATCGCCCGGCGCTGCGGGCCGGAACAGGTCGGCCGGGTACTGTCCCCAAGCCGACGCCGCCGGCTGGTAGCGCCAGGAGTCCGACCGCGTCAGGAGCCACACATCCCCGGTCGAGGAATCGTCCTTCAGCCGCGGCAGGTCGCCCTCCCGCGTGCCTTCGGCGCCGGGGAACTGGAAGGTCGTGACCAGTTCCATCGGGAGCGTGAACACCGACACCCGCCCCGGCCCGGCGAACCACACGCGCTCGCCCGAGACCAGCACGCTGGTCCACTCGTCGCCCAGCAAGTCGGCGTGGAATCGGTGCAGAAACGTCTTCCAGTAGTTGCTGCGCTGATCGTAGACGGCGATGCCGTCGCGACAGGCGCAGTAGACCAGGTTCCCGAACACCGCCACGTCGCGCACCCGGAACGGCGATCCGGGCGGCGGTGCAATGCTGTCCCAGCGTTCGGTCTGGAGGTTGTACCGCGCCAGTGCCGCGTCGCTGAAGCCGAACCAGGTCTGGTCGGCCTGCACCGCCATCGAGGTCACCTCGGCGCCGGGCAGCACGCCCTGGGAGACGTACGGCGTCCACTCGCCGCTGTCCAGGCGATAGCGCCACAGCCCGTCGCGGAGCGTGGCGACCCAGACCGAGCCACCGCCGACGGCCAGCCCGCTCACGTCCCGCAACGGGTGCTCGACCATCCGCCATGGCGCCTGCCCCGCGTCGGCGGCGGGCGCGGTCAACAGGCCTCGGTCGGTCGCCACCCACAGGTCGCCGGAGTCGTTCAGCGCGACCTGCCACACGCGTGCTACGCCGTAGCGCTCGAGTTCGTAGGTCCAGTACTGCTGCGTGTCGAAGTTGATCCGCGCCAGGCCGCCGTCGCCGGCGAGCCACAGATTCGCCGGCGACACCGTCAACCCGCTGACCAGCCCGTCCAGCCCGCCCTTCTCCGGCTTGACCGGCCCCCAGGTCAAGGTGTCCCGCAGGTACCGGGCCAGGCCGAGATCGGTCCCCGCCCACAACCCACCGGCGTCGGCCACGAGGCAGGCAACCCGGTTGCTGGGCAGCCCGTCGGCCCGGCCGAACAGCTCCCAATCGCCCTTGAGCTGGCTGAACCTGGCCACACCACCGCCCAGCGTCGCGGCCCAGAAATCCTGGCCGTCGTGAACCAACGCGGCGATGGGAGCGCCGGGCAGGCCGGCCGCTTCGCCGTAGACCCGCCACTCGTTGGTGTCCAACTCGAGCCGGCCGATCAGCCCGGAGGTGGTCCCCACCCACACGGCGCCGGACTCGAAGGAAACCGCCGAGACCGACGCGGCCGGGAGGCTGTCGCGCAGCGTCAGTTCGCGGATGCGCACCTCGACCGCGCCGACGTCGTAGAAGCGTAGCCCGGCGCTGGTGCCGGACCAGACCTGGTCGCCGCGTACGGCAACGCAGTAGGTCTCGCCGCCGTGGACGAAGGACTCCCAGGGAAGCTGTGCCCCAGCCTGCGACAAACCGGCGGCCAGAGCCGCCAGCCAAGCCAGACTAGGCCGGTTCCGTCGCTCTCGCATCCCCTCGCACCCCGCCCGCCGCTGGGGACCGACGGCGCCCGGTCACACGGCCCACTGGCTCACTCCACCACGCTCGGCTGTGCCCCGCGGGGCCTCCCCAACGCGGCGGTCAGCGATTCGAGCGGATGCGGATGTTGCCCGACTGCGGATCCAGGTCGATGGTCACGTCCAGCGCCTGGCTGATGAACCGCGTCGGCACCATCGTGCGGTCCTGCTCCAGGTAAGCCGCCAGGTCCATCAAGACCTTTTCGTCGTTGACGGTCGCCTCGGGGCTGCCCACCGTGATGGTGATCACGCCGTGGCTCTTGGTCGTCGCCTGGACTTCCTTGTCCGGCCCGACCCAGGTCACGGAGCCGCCCATGGCCTCGACCACGAACCGGAACGGCGAGGTGGTCAACCCGTCCTTGCGCTGGATCGGGGCCACGTCGCAGGCCACCTGCCGGCCGTCGACGAACAGGTCCCCGCTCGGGACCACCAGCTTCTGGCCGATGCGGATCAGCGCCACGTCGGTGATCCGGTTGACCTTCGCCAGCCGGTCGACCGGGATCCCGTGGCGGTTCGCCAAGCTGTACAGCGTGTCGCCCTTCTTGACCGTGTAAACGCGCCCGATCACCCGCGGCGCGCTGGCCGCCACCGCCGGCATCTGCGGCCGCGCCTGCGGTCGCCCGGCCGGCGGTATCGGCACCGTGCCAGGCTTGCCGGTCAGGGTCGCCGGCTGTCCGGGCTGCACCGTCATCGACGGCGCGCCAACCGGCTCGGCCACCGCCGGCACCGCCACCCGGCTGGTCGCCGCCGCCTCGGCCGTGGCCGTGGCGCCTGGCAGCGCCTCGACCACTCGCGGCGCCGCCGCCGGCACGTCCGGCGCCGGCACCTGCCGCGCGCCCGCCGGCAGCGCCGTGCGCGTCTCGGACGGCTGCCGCACCGCGCCCGGAACCACCACCACCGCGCTCGGGTCGGGTTGACCACCGGTGGTCGCCGGCCGGCCCGTAGCAGTCCGCGCCGCGGGTCGCGCCACTCGCTCCGCCGGCGCGGGCGTCGCCGCCCTGGCCCCGGCCGGAACCTGTCCGCCGCCGGCACTCGCCGGCGCGTTGACGGCGCCCGCCTCGGCCGCCGCCACCTGGCCGGTCCCCGTCGCCGGAAGGCCCGTCCGCCGCCCCGCGTCGGGCGGCTGCACCGCCACCTGGCTGCCCGTGGCGGCGGTCGGCTCGGCCACCGCTCCAGCCGTGCCGGGCACCGCCGCAATCGCCTCGGCCCCCGCGCGCGGCGCGCTCAGCCTCCGACCGGTACCCGGCGCGCCCACCGCCACGCGGGCCTCCGCCGCGGTGGCGGCCAGGTCACCCGACACCGCCTGTCCGCCCTCGCCCAGCGGCTGCCGGCCGGTGCTCAACCGAGCCGCAGCCACACGCGTGGCCGGGAAGGCCACCGCCGGATGCGCCGCCTCGCCGGCCGCCGAGGCCAGTTCGGCCAAGGCCGCCAACGCCTCGCCGGCGCTGCCAAGACCCACCGAAGCCCGCGCCGGGAGCCGCCGCGAGCCCGCCAACGGAGTGGCCACGCGGGTGGCCGCCGGCTCGCCCGCGGCGCCCAGGGCCGGGGCAGCCACGCCCGCGCTGGCCTCGGCCACGAGGCCCGGACCGCTCCGCGGCGCCGCCAGCCGGCGGGTCACCAGCGGTGTCGCCACCCGGGTCTCGGCGCTGCCGCCGGCCACCTCGGGCACGCCCGTGACGCCGGCCAGCGGCGAGCCGGAGGGAACCGTTCCCTGACCCGTCCGCGCCGGCACCGGCGGGCCGAGCAGACGCCGGTCGAAGGCCGCCGTCTTGCCCACTTCGGGGAGCTGCGTAGCCGGGGCATTGGGCACCGCGCCACGAGTGTTGAGGATCGCGCCGGCCGCCGCCTGACCGGGCACCGGGCCCAACTCGACCCGGCCACCGTCATTGACCTCGGGCCGGAAAACCGCTTCGCCCGCCGGTCGCTCGGCGGTCAGGGCGGGCATCGGCCCGCCGGGCAGCGCCGCCTCGGTGGTCGCCGCCACGCCGGGCGAGTCGGCGATGTTGGGGACCCGCGCTCCGGCGGCCGCCGGAGCCGGCACCGCCGTCGCGCCGGGCACCACCGTGCCCGGTCCCATCGGCCGCAGCGGCGTGTAGTTGCCGCTCAGGTTGACGCTGATCTGCACCGGCTCGGGGAAACTCTCGGAGTTGTCCGGGTGAATCACCCGCGCCTTGACGATGTACGGCCCGTCCTCAAGCTTCTTGCGCGCCGGGTCCAGGACTTCCTGGTACGGCGGGTAGTTCATCATCGCGATCATCTTGTCGTTGAGGTACAAGATGACCCACTTGGCGCCCAGCCGGGGATCGACCTTGACGCGGATCAACGCCTTCTGCGTCAGGACCAGGTCATTCTGGCCGTCGGTCTCCTGAATCTCGATCTCGCTGGTCCGGCCGCCGGTGCTCGGCTTGCCGCGATTCCAGACGTAGACGAAGGTGCGGTACTCCGCCTGCCGCCCGCGGGCGTCCTGCAGCCGGGCGACCAACTCGTGCCGGCCGTCGGTCCAGCGCGGATCCGCGGTCATCCAGTTGAACGTGACGTTGCGCATCTCGGGCTCGAGATCGAACGTCACGATGGCCTGGCCGTCGATGCTGACATCGAGCTTGCGCAGCGGGGTGCCGTCGTCGGCGGGTTTCATGACGATGTCGATCAAGACGTCGCCACGGACCTCGCTGCCCTGCTCCAGAGCCGGCATGCGGACCAGCGGCCGGTCGCTCGCGGCCAGCGTCGGCCCCCCCATCAGCGCCAGCACGACGATCAGTCCCGCGGGATTCCAACGTGTCATGGCTTCGACCCTCACCAACCCAAGCGCCGGGCCGCGCTCCGCGGCCGTGCGGAGTGTAGCAGACGCAAGATCCTCTGTCAAATACCCCCGGCCGCTCTGTGGGAGCGGGCCGGGACGCCGCCGAGCCGGGACTCTCACGATGTTCACAGGCTATCCTCCGGCCTTCGGCGTGAGCGGCTCGAGCGCCGGCTCGAGCTCGAACAGCTCGGCCGCGTTGCGCCACAGGATCCGCTCCCGCTGCCGGTCGTCGATCCCGGCGTCCTTGATCATGCCCATCACGTACAGCGGATGGAGGCGCGGGAAGTGGCTGCCGAACAGGATCCGCCGCTCGGTGACCGCGGCCACCGCGTCGGCGATCTTGTCCCGGTCCGCCTCCAGGCTGCCGATCTCCAGGAAGGCGTTGAGCACCGGCTCACAGGCCCGCACCGCCGTTTGCCAGTCCTCGCCGCCCATGCCGCCGAGGATGAACTTGAGCGAGTGGAACTCACCCGCGAGGGTGATCACGTCGCGCACGTCGGCCTCGCTGGCGGTGTCGGCCAGGACCGGCAGGCCATAGCGCAGGGCGGCGTGGAGGATGGTCCGGAAGCCTTCGGAGGCCAGCCGCGCCCCGGCCGTCTCGCGCGGCAGCTTGACCGCCTTGAACTGGCCGCGGCCCAGCCGCTGGCGGATCTCCTCGACCGACTCGGCGGGGTAGCTGGGGTTGACGGTCAGGTAGCCGTACAGCCCCGCCCGGCCCGCCATGGCCTTGCCCAGCAGCTCGTTGCCGCGCCGGAAGTCGCCGGTCTCGGCCATGGCGCTGGCCAACAGCACGGCGTTGACCTTGGCCTGACCAAGCACCAGTTGCACTTCCTCGATACTGCCCTTGCGCACCGACTCCGGCGGCGCGCCGAAAAAGGCGTGGGCATCGACGATCGGCACCTCAGCCTCCCGACAGGCGCCGGGCGATGTTCCCGCCCAGCACCAGTTTCTGCTGGTCCTCGCTCAGGCCGGAGGCCTGCAACGGGAGCAGCGCGCTCGACACGTACTGCAGCGGGCTGGCGGTTCCGAACACCAGCCGCTCGACCCCGAATCGCTGACCCATCGCCCGCAGCACCTGCGGGTCCGCCAGCCGGCGAGTCTCCAGCCAGATGTGCGGCGCCTCGTCCAGCAACGCGATCAGCTCGCCCAGTTGCCGGCCGGTGACGCCCAGCAGAATCGTGGTCAGGCCCGTCGGCGCGGTCCGATCCGCCACCCGCGACGGCTCACCTGGCCGCGAGGCGTCGATCATCAGCGTGCAGTCGCGGTCCGCCAGCCGGCGCATGATCGAGATCACCGGCCGACTCTCCAACGGCCAGTCCTGGTACTCGGGAAACAACCGCCAGAACTTGACGCCCTGCTGCACCCGCTGATCGATTTCCTCCAGCGTGCCGACGTACCGCCGCGGATCGACCGTGCCGACCGGCAGGAGGACCTTGTTGGCCTTCTTGCAGATCCCCACCGTCTCCTCATTGCCCTGGACGAAGTCGGCGAAGATGCCGGTGGTCGAGAGAGTCAGCGCGGCGCTGATCTCGTGCTGCCGCACGAGCCGCACCAGCGTCTCCGGCGAGATGTCCGCCCGCCGAGGCGGCCAGAATCCGAACATGGTGTGGGCGTCGATCATGCTCACGGTACTTGTCCGCAGGGTTAGAGCCGAGTCACCGCGGGGAAGTTTTTCCGGATTCGCCCGTCAGCGAGGCCATCGCCTCAGCCGCCGCGGCCTGGCTGGCTTCCTTCTTGCTCGCCCCCGCTCCCCGCCCGATGACAACGCCGTCCAGCAGCACCTCGACCTCGAACCGGCGCTCGTGGTCGGGGCCGGCCGTCCTCAGCACCCGGTACTCGGGCAACCGGTGGTGCCGCTCCTGGGTCAGCTCCTGCAGCTCGCTCTTGTAGTTGCGGTGGCGGGCGTCGTCCAGCGCCTCCAGCTCGGCGCGCAGAATATGCAGGACGCACTGGCGGGCAGCCTCCCACCCCTGGTCTAGAAACACAGCGCCGACCAGCGCCTCGACCGCGGACGACGAGATCCGCCGCAGTCCGCTGACCCGGGTCTCGGCGCTCCCGCCGACCAGCATGGCCTCGCGCACCCCCAGCGACTCGGCCACCCGCGCCAGGGCGGTCGCGCGGACCAGCCGCGAGCGCAGGGTGGTCAATTCCCCTTCACTGCTCGCCGGCCGGCGGCGGAGCAGGTACTCGCCCACCGCCAGCTCCAGCACCGCGTCGCCCAGGAATTCGAGCCGCTCGTTGTCCGTCAGCCGCGACTCGCCTCGATCCCGGACATAGGAAGCATGCCGCAACGCCTGGTCGAACAGCCCAGGATCGGTGAACCGCACCCCCAGCCGCGCCAGCAACTCGGCGCGGGCGGCGGTCAGTTCCGCTTCGAGTGTCATTGCAGCGCTTCCCACTCACCTTCGTCAACCGGGTCGAAGGGTCGGTGGTACTGGACCGGCAGTCCGCGCAGCCGCAGCGCCGCTTGCTCATCGCGGGCCTCGGGACCCGGCAGGACGATCACCTCCACGGACTGCCCCGGCCGCACCGGCAGGCCACGCAAGGTGACCGTGCCATTCTCGTCCGCTACTGCCGCCAACCTGATGGCGTTCATGGGTAGGCTCCCGGCCCCAGCCTCGCCTGCAGCTATTGTACACCGCCGGCGGCCGCCACCGGGTCGGCGAGCCGGGCTCGCGACGGTCAGTCCTTGACTACCGGCGCGATCAGCCGGGACGGGCGGGCGCGGTCGTGGAAGACGGTCTGGCGAGCCGTCTTCAGCGTCGCCTCGAAGTAGTCGTCGCCGCCGGTGTTGTGGTTGCGGTCGAAGTTCGGGAAGTCGGCCGAAGTCAGGTCCACCCGCAGCCGGTGGCCCACCCCCAACTCGATCCCAATGGGGTTGAGCTGTATTTCGTACGCCGTGGGCTCGCCAGGATTGAGGAGCTCCGGGCGGTCGAACCCGTGCCGGTACCGCGCTCGGACCACGCCGTAACAGAGGCCCTGGGCGAAGCCGTCGGGATGGACATCGAGCAGGCGCACGATCCAGTCGGTGTCGAGCGCGCTGCTGGCCGCCCAGAGAATCAGCCGCGGCTCACCGGTGACCTCCATCGGCTCCGGCAGCCGGTCGGTCTCGTAGTGCCGCACGTCGGTGCGGTGATCCAGCACCCGGTAGTCGTGCGGCTCGTCCTGAGTGCGTTGGCCGTACAGCGTCGGGTACGGGTCGCGTGGGTCGTAGTCGTAGGTGTCCGGCTCCTCGTCGCCCGGCTCATCGCGGCTCAGACGGCCGCCCGAGCGGAGGTGGAAGACGGTCTCGACGGCGCGCTGGAGCGGCCAGTCCGGCTCGCCGCGCCACTGGTTCCGGCCCATCACGAACAGGTCGATGGGCTCGCCGGCCAGGACCTTGTTGTCCGCCCCGCGCAGATGGTGATCGAACCAGCGCAGGAGCATCTGGCCGTAGTCGACCGCCGCCGCCGGACCGAAGTCGCACTCCCCGACGGTCGCGCCGCCGAAGGCACCGTGGCTCCACGGACCCATGACCAGCCGCTGGCCATCACGCGCGGCCGGGTAGCGGCTGACCTCGCGAACATGGGTGAAATGGTCCACGGTGCGGATCAGGCGATCGTACCAGCCGGTCCAGTTGAGCACCGGGACCGAGACGTCGGGATGAACGTCCATCAGCCGCCAGGTATCCACGTGCTGGACCCGGAGCCACTCCAGATAGTGCCGGTGCATCGGCCCGAAGTACTGGGCGGGGATCTCGGCCAGCGGCAGGAACCAGTTCCAGCGCCCGCGCCAGACGCAATCCTCGAGGTGTTGCACCTCGCCCGGCCGGTGCGGCGCGCCCAGCCCGGCGCGCCGCCGCTGGTCGGCGCCGAGGGCGTCCATCAGCCATTGCAGCGCGCGCCCGGTGCGGAAGATGCCGCCCTGCTCCCAGTCGGTGCTGCGGGCGGCGATCACGCCGGCGGCCATGGCCGTCAGGCCGGGCGGCCGTTCGGGCGCCAGATTCCACTGAGTCCAGGCGTTGTAGCTGGCGCCGAAGGTGCCGACCTGCCCGTTGCCGTGCCGATACTCGTGACACCAGGCCACGGCGTCGGCGCCGTCCTCGCGGTCGGTGTGGCCCGGCAGGTACATGGGATGGTAGTCGCCGTCCGAGGCGTACCGCCCGCGCAGATCCTGATCGACAACGATGTACCCGTGCTGGACCAGGTGCGGGACCGGCCACCCTTTGCCGTAGGCATTGCGCTGGAGGAGCACCGGGAACCGGCCCGGCGAGGCCGGGCGCTGCACATTCCCCCGCAGCACGGTGCCGTCGCGCACCGGCATTTCGACGTTCTCTTCGCGGACGATCTCGTACAGACGGTGACCCATGACCGCTCCCTTCCGGCGCTACAGCCGCCGCACCCAGTCGGCGCCCGCGTACTTCGCCGCCAGCTCGCGCATTCCCGCCCACTCCTCGGCCGACGGCGCGCCGATCTCTGCCCGGCCGCCCAGCAGCTCGGCGTAGCCGTCGGCCAGGTGAGAGGCGAAGGACTCGGCGCTCAACTCGACCCCGAGCTCGGCCAGACAGGTCCACTCCCGCCGCCCGGCCGGCCGGCGCAGGCAATCGGCCAGAGCCTGGTCGTCGATGGTCCGGGGGATGGCGCCGTGTTGCAGGATGCCGCCGTGCCGGTGGCACTGCGCGCTGCCGACCAGCTTGCGTCCGCCGACCGCCAGATCGCCGCCCAACGCGCTGGCGAAGCAGGCCGGGTCGCGCTCGCCGCGCTGGCCGGCGGCGGTCATGGCGACCTCGATCCCGACCGCCGCCAGGGCCTCGATCAGCCCGCCACAGAGCAGCGCGTAGGCGCGGGTGACGCTCCGGCCGACGCGCAGCCGGTCGGCCTCCACCACCACGCCGTAGGTCAGCTCGTCGTCGTGGAGTACGGCCCGGCCGCCGGTCAGCCGCCGGGTGGCGTCGATCCCGCGTCGGCGGCAGGCCTCGAAATCCACGTCGTCGCTGCGTTGCGCGTAGCCCAGGCTGATGGCCGGCGGCGACCAGGAGAACAGGCGCAGCACCGGACCGGACTCGGTGACATGGCGGAGCAAGTACTCGTCGAGCGCCAGGTTCTCGGCGCCGGTGAGCGGCGGGGTGAGCAGCAGGCGGGGCCTAATGCTCGGACTCGCAGTGCGCCCGGTAAGCCTCGGCGTCGAGCAGCGCGGCCGGCTCGGCGGGGTCGGCCACCTTGATCTTGATCAGCCAGCCCTCGCCGTAGGGGTCCTGGTTGATGACCTCGACCGCGTCGGCCACGGCTTCGTTGACCTCGACCACCTCGCCGCCGACGGGAGCGCACAGATCCTCGGCGGCCTTGACCGATTCGATCGTCCCAAAGGCCGCGCCGGCGGTGGTCGAGTCGCCCACCGCGGGCAGCTCGACGTAGACGATGTCGCCGAGCTGGTCCTGCGCGTAGTCGGTGATCCCGACGATGGCCAGGTCGCCTTCGAGGCGGCACCACTCGTGGCTGGTGGCGTACCGTAGCTCGGCCGGAACGTTCATCGCGCGTGGCCCTCCAGATGTGCGGGAACCGAGCCGCAGTCTAGTGGCGGCCGGCCGACCTGTCAACCGCGCGGCGCGCCGCGGCGGTGGCAATCCGGACGGGGATCTGCTATGTTCTGGCACTGAGGCACCGCGTGTCACCGAAAGGAGATTGTCATGCGTCGGAAAGGGTTCACCCTCATCGAGCTGCTGGTGGTGATCGCCATCATCGCCATCCTGGCAGCCATCCTGTTCCCGGTCTTCGCCAAGGCCAGGGAGAAGGCCAGGCAATCGGCCTGCTCCAACAACCTGAAGCAGATGGCGACCGCCCTGCTGCAATACGCGCAGGACTACGACGAGCGGATGGTCATGCGCTACTTCACCGGCTACCTCTGGACCACCCAGATCCAGCCGTACGTGAAGAACACCCAGATCTTCACCTGTCCGAGCACCAACGCGCCGTCGTATGGGTATCAGCAGACGTACCTCGACCGCAAGGCCCTGGGCGATATCAAGCGCCCCTCCGAGATCGTCATGGCCGGCGACGTGAAGCGGGTCTACAACAGCAGCGGAGGCCTGGGCTGGGACTACAACATGTTCCCGCCGAGCGAGTTCGGCAGCCCGCCGGCGGCCCCGCCCGACGACGAGAGCCAGGACCCGCCCGCCAGTGACACGGCCGAGCAGTACCACGGCCGCCCGCGGGCCATCCACAACGAGGGCACCAACCTCAACTTCGTCGACGGCCACCAGAAGTGGATGCGCACCACCAGCTTCTACTACGGGCAGACCCCGACCAACCTGTTCTTCGACACCGCGCTGTGAGTGGCGGCCCAACGGTGTGAGCGACGGGGCCGGGAGGCGACTCCCGGCCCCGCCTTCTTACTCGCCCTGCTTCATTAGGCCCTCGGGGGACATCCCGAGGATGGCCGGAACGCCGCGCAGGTCGACCGAGTAGTCCTCAAACGCCGCGCCGCTGGGCTTCTCGATCTTCACGCGCCAGACCTCGCCCGCCGCGCCGGCCGGCCGGGTGGTGTCGTACATCTGCGCCGCGTCGATGTTGTCCTGGGACCAGACCGCCTTGCCCGACGGGTCGAACACCGTCGCCTTGGCCGACTCCCCACCCTCGCCGAAGACCTTGACCCCGAACTCCCGGGTCCCGGCCGGGACGTAGAAGTACAGGTCGCCCAGGTAGACGTACAACGGGAACACGCCCTTGACCGGGGCCAGACAGAGCGGGTGGGTCGAGGCCACCGGCCGGGCGTAGTTCTGACCAGGGTCGGCCTCGACCAGATAGGTCGCCGTGGCCGGCGCGGTGAAGGTCAGCTCGCCCTCGCTCTGGAACGGCACGGTCGCCTGTCCGACCACCTTCCCAGCCGGATCGGTCACCTTGACCGGCATGGTCTTTCCGGCGTACCTGCCGACCTGGTCGTACTGCAGCTTGATGGTCACCTGATCGCCGGCCCGCGCGTGGACGAAGTAGCGCGCCGCTCGGCGTTGGCGCACCGGCAGCGGCTTGAACCCCGCCGGGCTGGCGGTGACCGGCACCAGCTTGGCCTGGTCGGGCTCGAGGCGCGGGATGTTCTTCAACTTGCGCACCGGCACCCACTCGTCGATGACCGCCTTGGTCAGCGTCACCTTCTCGACCTGGCCATCCCGGTCAATCAGCAGGGTGCCGCCGATCCCCTGGAGGGGCACGTCGCCGGCGTAGTCGCGGTAGCCGAGCGGGATCCTGTTGAGCGGATCGCGCAGCGTGCAGTCGATGAACTCCACCCCGCCGACGGCATCGGCCGCGCCGGAGCGCGCGCCCATCATGATCGGGCGCGTCGCCGCCTGCTGCCAGGCCAGGTTGTCGAACAGGCACTGCTCGAAGCGGACCTTCATCCGCTCGGCCGGCACGTTGTTGATGCCCAGGCCGAGCGCGGAGGCATTGCGGAAGGTGCACCCGATCACCTCGACCGTGCCGCTCGGCGAGCCGCCGTCACCGCCGTTGGAGGTAGTCAGGCTGAAGGCGTACGGACCGCCGTCGAAGACGCAGTTCTCCAGCTTCACCGTAATGGGGGCGGAGGTCCCGTCGAGGTTGGGCAGGTACAGCGCGCACGAGCCGCCGGCGTTGTTCTCGACCACGCAGTCGCGCATGACGCAGTTGACGACCTTCTCGTTGGCGCCGTTGGGCTCGAAGTCGATCCCCGCCTGGGGCGGCGTGCCGGCCGTGTTGCGCATCACGGTCTGCTCGATCAACAGGTTCTCGGCGCTGATCACGCTGATCCCCTGCCGGTGGTGATCGGTGCAGACGACGTCCTTGATGTGGACGTTCGAGCAGGGCACGCCGGCCTTGGAGACGCCCAGGTAGATCCCGTCGCCGCCGCTGTCGGCCAGCGTCACGCCATAGATCTTGATGTTGTCGGAGCTCTTGATGTTGAGCGTGTGGCGCCACTCGGCCTTCTGGTAGTCCGGGCCCTGGTAGTCGACCTTCCACATCCGCAGCGTGGCGCCGTAGCCGCTCAGGGTGACGTTCTTGATCCCGTTGATGCTGAACAGCGAATCGTTGGTGCCCTTGAAGGCGCCCCGTTTGGCGACTACTTCGACGCCCGGCTCGAGCACGATCTCCTGGTCGCTGACCAGCTTGATGGGGTCGACCACCCACGGCGCGCCGACGTTATCGATGATCAGCTTCTTGACGCCCGAGTTGATGGCCGCCTGCAGCGCGGCGGTGGACTCCACCTTGTCGAAGCCCCACCACGAGGCTTTGGCTTCCTGCCGCCGGCCGGCCTTGACCTCATCGATCATGGCCTGATTCGGTGCCGCGCTGAGCGCGCCGAGCGCCACCAGCAGGCATGACATAACAACTACCGATCTCATTGGCTGTCCTTCCGGATTGTCGAGCCGGGCCAAGCCACGGACGGACACCGACGGGCACGCAGAAGCCGCTCCAGCGGTCGGTAGTGTCTGTGCGCATCGGTGTCTATCTGTGGACTCAGCCCGGCCGCACGACGATGTGTTTGGGCTCGCCGCCCTCCAGGACGGTTCGCACGTTGCGCAGACAGACCTCCATGGCGGCGCGGCGGGCCTCGATGGAGCCACCGGCCAGGTGCGGCAGGAGGACCACGTTGTCGCGGGCCAACAGCGCCTCGGGCACCCGCGGCTCATGCTCGAAGACATCGAGCCCGGCCCCGCCCAGGTGCCCGGAGCGCAGCGCCGCGGACAGGGCCGCCTCGTCGACCACCGCCCCGCGTGAGGTGTTGATCAACACCGCGCCGGGCTTCATCCTGGCCAGCGCCGCGGCGTCGATGAGATGCCGGGTGCCGGGCACCAGCGGCACATGGAGTGAAACCACGTCGCTGGTCTCGAGCAACACTTCAAGCCCGCGGAAGCGGACGTTGAGGCGATCCTCCTCGGCGCTCGGCATCCGGTCGCGGGCGTGGTAGACGACCACCATGCCCAACGCCCCGGCCGCCGCCGCGACGCGCCGGCCGATGGCGCCGCAGCCGATCAGCCCGAGCTGCTTGCCCTCCAGACACGGCCCGTCGAAGCGGCCCGGCACGGCCGACCGCCAGTCGCCGCCACGGACGTAGCGCTCCGCTTCGCCGAGCCGGCGGGTGACCATGATCATCAGCCCGACCGCCACCTCGGCCGCGGCGCCGGCGAACACGCCCGGCACGTTGGTCCCCCACACCCGCGCGGCGCGCATGGCCTCGATATCGAAGCTGTCGAAGCCGATCGCCAGGAGGGCCACCAGCCTCAGCTTCGGCGCCGCGGCCAAGAGCTCGGCGTCGATGCGGGTGAAGCCCCAGGTGACCAGCGCCTCGGCCTCGGTCAGCCGCGGCATCAGCGTGCGCCGCGCCCATTCATGGTCCGCCGGGCCTTGCAGCACCTCGACGCCGGGCAGCATCCCGGCCACCAGCTCCTCCGGAAACGACTTGGCGATCACCACCCGTGCCCCGCTCATGGTTCGTTCTCCCGCGCCGGCGCGAAGGTCAGCTCGACCGCCAGCGCCCGAATCCTGGCTTCATCTACCTCGACACCCAACCCGGGCCCGCTCGGCACCGGGACCCGATCACCCTCGCCGCCCAGCCCGGTGGCCAGCCGCTCGCCCAGGAACTGCCGCCCGTTGAGGGCGTTGGGCGTGTCGATCCCCATCGCCGACAGGAGGTGGGCGTAGGCCGCCAGGGTGATGTCGGCTTCGGTCAGTCCGCTCCCGAGACAGCGCAGCCCGGCCGACCGGGCCAGCTCCAGCGCCTGCCGCGACCGGCGCAGGCCGCCCATCCGGCAGATCTTGACGGTGAAGAAGTCCACCGCGTTGAGGCGCACCAGTTGCACCAGGTCGGTCGGCGAATAGATCCCCTCGTCGACGCCGATGGGCAGCGCGGACCGGGCGCGCAGGACGGGATAGTCGGCGTAGGCGTTGACCGGCAGCGGCTGCTCGAGGACGGCCACGCCCAGTTCCGCCAGGTCGCGCGACGACTGGACCGCGGCGTCCAGGTCGTAGCCGCCGTTGGCGTCGGCCCAGAGGAACGCGGCCGGCGCGAGCGCGGCGATGGTCCGGGCGATGCGGCGGTCGGTCTCCCGGCCGAACCCGACCTTGAAGTTGAAGTTGCCGTACCCGCGCCGCTGGCCGGCCTCGACGCTGGCCGCGACCTCGGCCGCCTCGTGGCCGACCACCGTCCAGCTCAAGGTGATCTCGCGCTGCGCCGTGCCGCCCAGCAGGCTCTGCACCGGCACGCCCAGGTGCTTGCCCCACAGGTCCCAGAGGGCGATTTCCAGCCCGGCCCGAGCCATGGGCTGGCCGGTGGTGAAGCCCGGCGCGATCTCCTGGTCGAGAGCCGCGTCGATCCCGGCCAGGTCGGCCACCTCGCGGCCCGTGACCGCCGGCGCGAAGTACCGGTTGATGGTGCTGGTGACCGACTCCCAGGTCTCGTACGACCACTTCCGCGACGGCCGGCACTCGCCCCAGCCGACCGTGCCGTCGGCGGCGGTCACCTTGACCACCACGTGCTCGGCCCCGGCGCCCGCCGAGGCGATGGTCCCGCGCGAGGTAACGAACGTGCCGGCGAACTCGAGCCGAACCGGGATGGCCTCGACCTGCGCGATCCTCATGCGCGCCTCCGCCCTGCCGATTCGCCGGATCCCGGAGACTCCCTTCAGGGCCGCTGACACGGACGGTCACGGAGGAACCCGGACCGACGCGCCGGCAAGGCACCGGCCCCTTCCGTTCCCTCGGTCCCTTTGGTCCCTTTCGTCGCTGTCCGTGCCATTTGACATGTGCGACCACGGTCTACTAGACTCGGATCGTCTGTTGGACTGGGGATTTCGGGGCGGGACGTCTACTGAGGGACGATCATGTCAACGGGGAAGTGCCGGACGCCACGGGTGGCGTGGCCGACGGCAGTGCTGTTCGCGTTCGTCTGGTGCGGGTGCGGGGGTGGTGACGGCGGGGGCTCCACCGGCGGGAACGGGAACGGGAACGGGAACGGCGGGACCACGCCGAAGACCGTGACGGTCTCCCCGGCCACCGCCGGCGTGACCACCAACGGGTCGCAGTCCTTTACCGCGGCTTGCACCGGCTTGTCGTCCGACGCCGTCACCTGGTCGCTCAGCCAGAACGGCTCGGGCGGGACCATCAACGCCGCGACCGGCGCCTACACGGCCGGCAACACCGTCGGCACGGACACCGTCAAGGCCACCAGCGTGGCCGATCCGACCGTCTCCTGCACGGCGACGGTGACGGTCACCGCCCCGGCGCAGCCGGCCACGGAGCGGTGGGTCCTGCAAGGCTACGCGCTTGGCGAGCAGCCCGCCAACGAGAGCGGAATGGTCTCGATGTCCGAGATCCTCCGCCTCGACAGCGGCCTGTACCGCATGTTCTACGGCACCATGGGTCCGCTGGGCTCGGCCATCAAGTACGCCGAGTCGAGCGACTGCTCCACCTGGACGGTCAAGGGCACCGTGTTGTCGGGCGCGGCCGAGCGCACCGACCGGGAGTTCTCCATCAACGGGCCCAGCGTGCTCAAGTTGCCCGACGGTCGGTGGCGGATGTTCTACCAGTCTGGGCCGGACATGGTTCAGGGCGAGGAGCTCAAGTTCCACGTTCGCAGCGCCATCTCCACGGACGGGGTCAACTTCGCCCGCCAGGGCGTGGCCATCGAGATCTCGTCGGTCGATGCCAGCTCGCCGTTCAAGTTCGCCGGGCACGGGACCTACTACCTTGCCGCCGACGGCACCTACGTGGCCATCGTCTCGGCGCACTACAAGGACGAGATGGGCCCGAGCGAAATCGTCCTGGGCACCGGCACCGACGGCCGCACCTTCGGCAACTGGCAGCGGCTGTACGAGGACTGGCACGACCCGATCGTGGTCAAGAACGACTCCGGGTACCGGATGTACCTGACCTACCTCCTGGAGAAGACCGGCCTGGCCACATCGGTCGACGGTCTGCACTGGACGGCCACGCCGACCACCATCACCTTCGTCGACGGGCAGAACAACACCTTGACCGAGCAGGACCCGGGCATCGGCGACTTCGGGGCGGTCTATCTGGCCAACGGGTCGCTCCGGATCTTCTCCAATCACGGCAGCCCGTCGTCGAACATCGTCTACTTCGGCCAGTAGGCATCCGGACCGGTCGGGTGGTGTGCTAGACTCCGGCCGGAGAGCCGGGTGGCCGGGATCGCGCTGCGCCCGCTGGAGTTCGGCGAAGTGCTCGATTTCGCGATCGAGCTGTACCGTCGCAACTTCGCCACCTTCCTGGGGATCTACGCGGTCGCCGCCGGGCCGGTGGTGGTCCTGGCCACGCCGTTGATGGTCCGCTCGCTGACCATCGCCCCGGGCAGCACCGGCAACGCGGCGCTGATCACCGCCGGCGCGGGGCTGCTGCTGTTCCTGGGCTACACCGTGGTCCTCTCGCCGATCACCTGTGGGGCCATGACCATCGCCGTGTCGGAGCGGTTCCTCGGCCGGCCGGCCAGCATCGCCTCGGCCTACGGCCGCGTGCGGCGGCACGTGTGGCCATTGATCGGCTCCCTCGGCCTGCTCGCGGTGCCGCTCATGGGCGCGCTGCTGGCGGCCATGGTGGCGGTCTTCCTGGCCGCTCTGGCCATCGCCCGCGGGCTCGGCTTCCCCCCGGGCGACCTGGCCCGCACCACGCTCATCGCCTCGCTCCTGTGGGTGCCGACGATGTCGGTGCTGGTGCTGTCCTTCACCGTCCTGTTCGGCTTCGTCCCGGCGGCGGTAGTCCTTGAGGGCCGGCGCTACCGCGCCATCTGGCGCAGCCTCGAACTGGTCTGGGGCCGGCTCCCCAGGCTGTTCGCCCTGTTTGGCGTGCTGTACCTCATGGTCCTGGTGGCGGCCAGCTTCGTGCGGCTGCCGACGCAGTTGCTGACCGGCCTGGCCGGGCTCGGCGACCAGACCGGGAGCACCGCGCTGGGAGTCCTGGCGATGCAGCTCGGGGTGATGCTGGTCGACCCGGTGCGGATGGTCGGCGTGACGCTGGCGTACTATGATCTGCGCATGCGCCACGAGGGATTCGACCTGGCCCTGCTGGCCGACGAGTTGGGCCGGACGCGCACGGAAGGAAGCTCGCCATGACGAACGTCGTGCAGATCGGGTTGAAGGGGCATCAAGGGGCTTGTCTGGAGGTGGTCCGCGAGCGCGACGACGTCCGCCTGGCCGGCGTCTGGGACGACGACCCGGCGGTTCTGTCCGCGTTCGCCAAGAACTCGCTGGTCGACGCCCGGACGCTGGTCACCGGCGACCTGTCCGAGCTGCTGGCGCTGCCGGACGTCCAGGTGGCGGTGCTGTGTGAAGACAACCGCTCGCGGCCGGACAACCTGATCGCCTGCGCCGAGCGCGGCTGGCAGCTCATGGCCGAGAAGCCGCTGGCCATCGACCTGGACAGCTTGGAGCGCGTGCGGGCGGCGGTCGCGGCGGCCGGCGTGCGGCTGTCGATGCTCCTGACCATGCGCTTCGAGTCGCCTTACCTGGCGATGAAGGAACGGATCGATGCGGGCGCCGTGGGCCGGCCTTTGCTGCTCTCCGCGCAGAAGAGCTACCGCCGCGGCAATCGGCCGGCGTGGCAGCAGAACGCCGCCACCTTCGGCGGGACCATCCCGTTCATCGGCATCCACGCCATCGACCTGATCCGCTGGCTGACCGGGGTCCGGTTCGCCCGCGTCGCCGCCCGCCAGCACAACCAGGGCCTGCCCGGCGCCGGGGCCATCGAGGAGACGGTGGTGCTCCTGCTGGAGTCGGCCGACGGCGCGCTGGCCGATGTCCGGCTGGACTACCTCCGCCCGGCCAAGGCGCCCACGCACGGGGACGACCGCTTCCGGGTGGCCGGGTCGGACGGGGTGATCGAGGCCATCGGCGGACAGGTGACGCTGCTCACCGCCGAGGCCGAGCCCGAAGTGATCGCGCAGCCGGAGCGGGCCAGCATCTTCGGCAGCTTCCTGAACGAGCTGGCCGGCGGGCCGCCCCACCCGCTCTCGGCCGAGGACTGCTTCCGGATGACCGAGATCTGCCTCAAGGCCCGGCAGGCCGCCGAGTCAGGGGAGTGGGTCGGGTTGTAGGCGCGGCCCGGCGAACGGTTTGGCCGAAGGGCGGACCGGCGATGAACTTCGTGATCTTCATGCCGGACGAGCTGCGTGCCGACTCAGTCGGCTGCTTCGGGCACCCGGTCGTGCGCACGCCACATCTCGACCGCCTGGCTGCCGAGGGAACCCGGTTCGACCAGTGCCACGTGCAGCACACCGTGTGCAGCCCGTCGCGGTGCAGCATGATGACCGGCTGGTACCCCCACACGCGCGGCCACCGCACGCTGTGGCACCTACTCCGGCCGGACGAGCCGAACCTGCTCCGGTACCTGAAAGAGGCCGGCTACGACGTCCGCTGGTACGGCAAGAACGACCTGCTGGCCCAGGAGTCGCTGCCCTTGTCGGCCACCGAGTGGGGCGGGGGCGCGCCGCCGGTCAGGAGCGGTGGAGGCAATCCGTTCGAGCGCGACGACCCGCGCTATTACAGCTTCCTGTACGACGCCTTCCCGCACCCGCACGAGACGCACCACGACGCGGCCAAGGTTCGCCGCGGGATCGGTTACCTGCGCTCCGGGCCGAGCCGGCCGTTCTGCCTCTATTTGCCGTTGTCCTTTCCCCACTGTCCTTACCACGCACCGCAACCGTGGCACGACCAGTATGCACCCGACGACCTCCCGCCGCTCCGACCGGTGGCCGACGGCAAGCCCGACTTTCACGAGCTGATTCGCCGCACGCGCCGCCTCGACGAGTGCGACGAACGCTTGGCTCGCGAGATCAACGCCCGCTACCTGGGCATGACCAGCTTCATCGACCACTGGCTCGGCCAACTGCTCGACGCGCTGGACGAGACCGGATTGGCCGACGACACGGCGGTGCTGTTCCTGTCCGACCACGGTGACTGGGCCGGCGACTGGGGCCTGGTCGAGAAGTGGCCCAGCGCGCTGGACGACGTGCTGACCCGCGTGCCCTTCGTCGCCCGCATTCCCGGCGGTGCGCGGGGGCATGTGGTAGCCGAGGTGACTGAGTTGTTCGACCTGTTGCCCACGGTCCTGGACCTGGCCGGGGTCGAGGTGCGGCACACGCACTTCGCCCGGTCGCTGGTGGCGCAGCTTCACGGCGCCGCCGGCGACCCGAATAGGGCGGCCTTCGCGGACGGCGGGTACGACCCCCACGAGCGGCACTGCTTCGAGGGCGATCCCCGCCGGGACTCGTTTGCCGCCGATCCGGCGCACATCTACTACCCAAAGGCGAAGCTCCAGCAGGACCGGCCGGAGAGCGTCTGCCGGACGATGATGATCCGCACCGGAACCCACAAGCTGATCCACCGCCCGGGCGGGTTGGGCGAGCTATACGATCTGGCGGCGGATCCACGGGAACTGGTCAACCGCCACGGCGACCAGGCTCTGGCCCTGGTCAGGGCCGAACTGGAACGCCGGCTGCTCGACCACCTGGTCCATACCGCCGACGTGACACCCTACGACGAGGACCCGCGCGGCTTCCGGTGAGCCGCCTCAGCGCACCCCGGTAAGCAGCAGCAGGGCGCCGTTCTTGGCCGGGATGGTCAGCCTGCCGCCGGTGGCGGACGGTCGCAGGCCGGCGGCGTTCCAGGCCGGCTCCAGCTTGCCACCGGCGGCCGGGCCGGCCAGGCGCAGCGGGGCCTCGACCGGCTGATCACCCCAGTTGGCGACCACCACCAGCCACCGGCCGGGCTTGCGCCAGGCGCTGATCTTCACGTTCGGCGAGTCGGTGACCACGCCGGTCTGCTCCCAGAACGGAACGAAAGTGACGTCCTTCATCCCGAACGCCTGCTGCGCGGCCCAGACCTCCTCGACCACCTGCTTGTTGGTCCCGCCGGCCCAGAGTTGTATGCCGTAGGTCATGGCCGCCACGATACAGGTTTCGGTCGGGCCGCGTTGCTCGGTGCCGGGCGCGCCGGTGAGCCGGCCCAACTGCGGCAGGAGGTAGGTGGGCACGCCGGTGGTGGGCGAATGGAACTCGCTGCGCCAGACCCGGTCGGGGATGCCCTCCATGTAGAAGGTCGGTTTGCCGATCACGTTGGAACTGTACTGCTCACCGGGACACCAGCCGTCGTTGAAGGCGTTGAACGGCGCGTACCAGTTGCTGTGGGCGTGGGAGAAGTACCGCTTGTGGTGGTCGTGGCAGGCGGCGTAGAGCCGTCGGGAGGCCAGCCGGTGGGCGTAGATCGGCCAGGTCCGCCCGGCCCGGCCGAAGGCGTCGGTCCAGCCGCAGCCGTGGCGGGCGTTGTCGCACGGGTCGAGCCCGTCGATGTCGGTGTAGATCCCGCCGCTCCAGTCGTTGGCCAGGTTCTGCTGAGCGCACCAGACCAAGAAGTCGGGGAACGAGCTGTTGGGGCAGACGCCGACCATGCTGTACGGCGCGTTGTCCCCCACCCGCTTGTAGCCCGAGAAGGTCGCGCCGTAGGGCGCGCTCCAGTCCAGGCCGAAGAACTGATACTCTTCGGACAGGTTGGCGGTGCATTGCAGGCAGGTGTACGACAGCGACTCGGCGCCGTTGGCCCGCCAGCGGTCGACCAGCTTGCGCTGGCCGGCGGGATCGTGGGCGATCAGCCGCGCGTTGAGGGTCGAGATCTGCTGGCCCCAGCCGTAGACGAACAGGTTCGAGCCCTGGTACTGCGGCCCGCTGGCGAACCGGTCGTCGCACCGCGCTGCCGGAAGCGGCTTGACCGGGGTGGTCTCGAAGCCGATGGTGTAGGTCAACTTGCCGGTCACCTTGACCGGCTTGGCGATCAGGTGCAGCCGGACCACCACCGCCTCGCCCTCGCGGTCCGCGGTCAGCCACGGCTGGCCTTCGTCACGGACCTGGTTGGCATCGGATTCCAGGAACCATGACAAACCGCGCGACTCGTTGCCCAGCCAGCCGTACGGCGTGAATCGATCCTCGCGCCACGACTGCCCGTCCCAGTCGCGGCAGACCGGGTTGCGGTAGTACCGGGCCACGGCCGCCGCGACGGGCACGGCCACCGTCAGCGACGGCAGCTCGACTCCGCCGGCGGGTGGCGTCACGGTGAGGTCGACGCGGCACAGACCGTCGAACTCGACCAGCGTCTCGGCCTCCAGTTGGCAGCCCGCCAGCGTCCCGGTGGCCCGGCAGACCACCCGCTGCGGTAGCTCCTCGACCACCCGTGGCGGCGACCAGCTCGCCGCGGCACCGGCGTCGAGCGTGACGGGCGCAGCCAGCACCGGGCCGCCGCCGACCTCGATGGCCGCCGGCAGCGGAGTGCGGAGGTCGAGGCTGCCCATGAGATAAGCGATCTTCGTCCCGTCCCGGCGGAGCGGCGTCCAGGGCTCCAGGACCCGGTCCGCCCGCCAGTCCGTGACCGCCGGCAGCCAGGGCGTCGGCGGCTTGACCAGCTTGGCGGCGCCGGTGAGTGTCGCGCCGGCGTCGGTCAGGGTCGCCGTGGCCGCGTACTCGCCGTCGGCCCAGTCGGTCAGCTTGACCTCGCGCGCCACGCCGCCGTCCGGCAAGGCCAAGTCCTCCCGGAAGCATGCCCGGCCGTCCGGCCCGGTCACTTCCAGGCGCGTCTTGACGGCGGCCAGCGCCTGGCGCCACCGCTCGTCGAGGTGCGCCGGGCGGACCGTCAGGTGGAGGCTCCGGGCGGCGTACTCGGGCCGGAGGGTGACCGTCAGCCGAGGCTCGAGCTGGAGCCCGCCCGGCACCTCCGCGGCGTACAGCTCGAGGACCTCGTCATCGCTCAGCGCGTGGTCGTAGACACGGGCCTCGTCGATCAGCGTCTGCTCGTTCGGGTCGCTCCACTGCGGGTGCTTCCAGAACTCGATAGGGCAGAGGGTGAAGGTCCCGGTGTCCAATTTCGGCATCGGCGCCGGGACGATGCCCTCGGCCACCTTCTTGCCGTCGGCATAGAGCTTGACCTGCTGTTCGTCCCAGGTGGAGACCACATGGACCCATTGGTTCTGCTTGAACATGTCCACCGGCGCGCCGCAGACGCTCAGCCGCTGCTGCTGCTTGGGGCCGACCCGGATGTGGTTCATCACCGCCTCGTCGCCGATGGGGTAGAGGTAGAGCAGCATGGTGTACTCGGGCGAGGGCGTGGCGACCATGGGATGGCGGAACTTCTTGTCGTGCCCGTCCCAGTTGAGCGGCTTGAGCCATATCGCGAACGACCCGTGCGAGGTGTCGAAGTTGCCTTTGATGGGGTAACTGCACCGCTCGCCCGGCCGCTGCAAGAGGCCGGAGCCCTTGACGCCCTCGACCGACCGCAGCTCCAGGTTGGCGGTGAAGGTGGACGTCGGGTCGCCCCGGCTGAAGTCCGCCGTGGCGGTCAGTTTGTCGAACGAGACGTGGAACAACAACCCCGGCGGCTCGGCCATCGCGCCGGTCGCGCAGGCCACGGCCAGGATCAATCCCGCACGCCGCATCGGCTCTCTCCCACTCCGGGATTGGCCGCCGCGGTTTCGGGTCCTGTGCTACTGGCGACAGGTCGGCGGCGCGCCCTGGATCTTGACCAGCCCGGGCTCGGTCAGGCCCAGCCGCTCGGCCAGGTCGCGAAAGGCTTCGGGATGCCGGTCGCGCATCAGGCCAAGGAGCTCCCTGGCCCGTTGCTCGATCACCTGTCCGCGCCGCTCGGCTCGGGCGGTGCCCGCGGCCACCACCGCCGCCGCCAGCGCCAGTAGCGCGACCAGCGCCGCCGCGGCGAACGCCGCCGAGCCGCCGTAGCGCTGGTGCAGCCCGCCCAGCAGGCCCAGTGCCGCGCCGGTGGCCAGCAGGCCGGTCGTGGAGTAGCGCGGCGGCGCCTGGCCGACCGCCAACTGCCGCGCCGCCACGGCCAGGTGCCGCGACAACGGATGCTCGGCCAGCTCGCCCGCGGTGTACGCCACCCGGCCGGCCAGGTTGAGGCCCTCGGGCGGGTCGAACTCCCCCACCCCGGCCTCGACCACCACCACGCCGGCCGGCCGCGCGCCGGCCAGCTCGGCCATGGCCGCCACCGCCTCGCGCAACTCGACCTGCCTCTCGTCCAGCTCGCCGCCCGGGACACTGGCCTCGCCCCACCGATACCAGACCAGCAGCCCGCCCATGACCAGCACCAGCCCCAGCGGACCCAAGGCCACTCGGCCGGTAGCCGCCATCCCGGCCAGACACCCGGCCAGCAGCCATCCCACCTCACGCGCCTGAGCTCTGAGCAGGGCTGTCATCCAAGTCCCTTGCTGAAGTCCCTTTGGTCCCGGTCCGAGGCGCGGACGAACACAGACCGACACGGACGGACACCTACGCGCCCAGGGCGATGCGCCGGCCTTTCGCCGCGGACCGTTCCGACGCCTCGATCACGCGTTGCGCGGTGACCGCTTCGGACCAGGTCGCCTCGGGCTCAGTATGCCCCAGCGCCGCGGCGGCGTAGTGGGTCAGGCAGTTGCCCAGGTCGTTGCGCGGCATGGTCCGGTGCTCGCCCAGGTCCAGCTCGACCGTCTCCCGCTCGCGGACCAGCTCCAGCGGCTGCCTGGCGGAACGGGGCACGAGCAGCGTGCCGGCCTCGCCGATGATGGTCGCCGCCGGGCTGCGCGGCGGGTTGACCACCGCCCAGGAGTAGGCGATCTGCGCCGCGCCGCGGTCCGTCTCCCAGCAACACAGCCCGGTGTCCTCGCCAGCCGGCTCCCGCGCCGCCAGCCGCGCGGTCCAGGCCGAGACCGCTCGGATCGGCTCGCCCAGCACCCACGGCACCAGGTAGGCCAGATGAAACGCCCCATCCAGCAGCGCCCCGCCGCCGCGGGCCGCGTCGGCGCGGAAGTCGCCGCCGGCCATCAGCGCCCGCTGATCCGCCAGCACCGGCCAGAGCGACAGCCGCGGCGGGCCGATCAGCCCGTCGGCCACCAACTCCCGCGCCCGGCGCCAGTGCGGCGCGAAGCGCTGGTTCATGACGCACAGCAGCGGCACCGCGCCCGCTCGCGCGGCCAACTCCTCGGCCTGGTCGGCGTACCGGCAGGGCGGTTTCTCGACGATGGTCGGCCGTCCCGCCGCCACCGCCCGCCAGGCCAGCTCGAAGTGGGTGTCCGGCGGGGTACAGACATCCACCAGGTCCGCACCGTCCACCGCCCCGAGATCGGTCGTGACGGCGACCTCGAACTCCTGCTCGAGGGCGGCCAGGCGGTCGGGGTCACGGCCGATCACGGTGATCTGGGTCAGGTCGCGGTGCTTGCGCCACGCCTGGAGGTGGTAGCGGCCAAACCCGGAGCCACCGATCAGCGCCACCCGCACCGCAGTCTCCCCGGCGGGCGGTTACCTGGCCAGGACGGTCAGCGCCCGGTCCAGCGCCTCGACGAAGAAGTGGTCACCGAACATGCAGCTCTCGCCCACGCCCAGGTCCTTGTGGAGGTGGTAGATCTGCTCCTTGAGGATGCCCTCCCAGCCCGGCGTGTCGATGGCCAGCCAGGCCGGCTCGCACAAGGCGTCGAGGATGTCCAGCGCGGCCTCGGTGTAACCCCGCGCCCGCTCCGGCGACGACGTCAGCTCGGCCAGGTGCAGAAGCCCGATGGCGCCGATGGCCGAGCCGGAGGTGTCGACCGGCCGCCGGCCTTCCGGCGCATCGAAATCGTAGGGCGAGATGCGGTCCGCCGGCAGCCGGTCGAGGAAGCACTCGGCGTTCAGCTCGGCGGTGGCCAGGTAGGCCGGATCGCCGGTGAAGCGGTAGGCGGTGCCGAACCCGTAGAGCGACCAGGCCAGGCCGCGGACCCAGCACGAATCGCCGCGGTAGCCCTGGTGCGTGGTCTGGCCCAGGCACTCGCCGGTCCGCGGATCGAACATCGCCTCGTGCGCGGTCGAGCCGTCGCCGCGGACCAGGTACCGGCGCGTCGTCCGGCAGTGCGCGTCGGCCTTGTCCCGCAGCGCCTCGTCGCCGGCGGCTTCGGCCGACCAGAACAGGATCCCGACGTTCATCATGATGTCGATGAAGCAGGAATCCTCGGAGACGAAGCTGCGCAGGTAGCGGCCCTTCTCCTGGAAGCGGAGCCCCATGGTCCGGCCGGCGGTGATGATCACCTCCAGCAGCCGCGGGTCCTCGGTCAGCTTGTACCACCGCCCGTAGCTGGAGCCGAGGACGAAGTTGAGGTCATGGACGTCGCGGTCGTGCTGCCGCTCGGCCAGCGGCCGCGTGTACCGTTCCGCCTGCCGTGCCCACCAGGCGTCCCCGGTGCGCTGGTGGAAGACCCACATCAGACCGGGGAGGAAGCCCTCGCACCAGTTGGTCCACAGTTCGCCCTCATGGCGCCACTTGCCGGCCACGGTGTACATGGGGTAGTGGTCCGGGTCACGCTCGATCAGCGCCCGCACCTGCTGCTGGGCGAACTCGAACGCCGACTCCAGGCGCCTGACCAGCGCCGCACGGTCCCGTGACACCACCGTCTCCACGCTCTCTTCCTTTCGCGCGAACCGCCGCGAGTGTAGTCTACGAGCGGCCCCGCGTCAAGCCGGAGGAGGCCCGGCTCGGGCCGGCGAAAGACCGCTGGCCGGGCAGCCGGGAGGCAGGACATGGCGCGCGCCGTCTGGCTGGGAGTGCTGTTGATGGGGCCGCTCGCCGCGCAGGAGGCGAAGGACCGGTTGGGCGATCCGCTCCCGGCCGGCGCCGCGCAGCGCCTTGGAACGCTCCGCTTGCGCTACGGCGGGGTGGGCGGTCTGGCCTATCTGCCCGACGGCCGCGGCGTGATCCTGACCGGCGGCTCCGTCGAGCTGTGGGACCTGGCGGTCGGGCAACGCCTGTCCAGCACCAAGGTCTCCGGCGCCGGGCTGGTCGGCGTCCAGGTCCGCTCCGATGGTCGGGCGCTGCTCCTCGCCGACGCGGCCGGCATGATCCGGGAGTGGGATCCCCTCACGCTGGCCGAAGTCCGCGCCTGGGATACCGGCCAGAAGCAGCTCCGCACCGCCTGTTACTCGCCCGACGGAACGCGGGTCCTGACGGCCGCCAATGCGCCGCCGGGGCTGAAGGAGTGGGACTTGGCCACGGGCCGGGAGTTGGTCTCGCTGCGCAGCGAGTTGGTGGTCGTCCGCGCCGGCGCGATCTACGGGCCCGGCCATACCGCCATCCTCGGCGGCGGGTATCAGCACAACCTGGAACACTGGGACCTGGGTACCGGCCGGCTGCTCAAGCGGTGGTGCGCTATCTACGAAGCCAAGCACCTGGCGCTGGCGCCCGACGGGCAGTCCGTGACGGTCGGTCTGGAAGACCGGGCGCTGGAGTGGTCGTTGGCCACTTACACGGTGCTGAACACCTACAAGCACTGCCCCGGAGAGGCGGCCCGGATCTTCCAGGTGGCCTACCTGCCGGCGGCCAACGAGGTCCTCTGCGGCGGGCGCGACGGCTCGCTCCACCGCTGGAGCCGGACCACCGGCGAGCGGGTGTTCAGTTGGCGGCCGCACCAGAGCCTGGTCGCGCCGTTCGCCGTCTCGCCCGATCACCAGTGGGTCCTCAGCTACGGCACCGGCCGCGTGGCGGAGACCAACCTGGCCACCGGCGAGCCGCGCCTGGCCTGGGACCGTCACGCCGGCAGCGTCGAAGCGGTGGCCGTGGTGCCGGGCGGCGGGCTGGTGGTGACCGGCTCCAGCGACGAGACGCTGCGAGTCTGGGACAGCGCCTCCGGGGACTGCCTGCGGGTCATCCGCGGCGCGGCATTGGGCGCCTACGCCGTGGCGGTCTCGGCCGGCGGCCGCCTGGCCGCCGGCTGCAAGGACGGCGTGGTGCGCGAGTACCGTCTCACGGACGGCACGCCGACCGCCGAGTACCGGGGTCACCGGGGCTATGTCCGCGCGGTCTGTTTCGCGGACGAACTGCTGGTCAGCAGCGCCGACGACGGCTCGATTCGCCTCTGGCGAGCGGGCCGGCCGGAAGCGGGAGCGGTCTTGGAAGGCCATCGCGGCGGGGTGCTGGGGCTGGGCGTCTCGCCGGACGGACGGCAGTTGGCGAGTTGCGGGCGGGACGGCACCGTCCGGCTGTGGGATCTGGCGGCTCGCCGGGAGGTGCGGCGGTTCACCGGCCACGGCGGCTGGGTCACCGCGGTGCGCTTCACGCCGGACGGCGGCCAGCTCGTCTCCGGCGGGCGCGACGGCCGGATCGTCCTCACCCCGCTGTCCGGCGACGGCGCCAAGGCGGTGGCCCGCGGGAGTTGGGTCAACGCGCTGGCCTGCGCCGGCGAGACCGTCCTGGCGGCCGGTGCCGACGGACTGGTGCTGGGCTACGACCTGCGCTCCGGCGCCCCGGCCGGCTCCTGCCGGGGCCAGGGCGGCAGCGTCCTCGCCCTGGCCGCCGACGGCCGCTGGCTGGTGACCGGCAGCCAGGACACCACCGCACTGGTCTGGCCGCTGCCGCTGCCGGCCACGACCGGCGGCCCGGCCTTGACCGCGGTGGCCCCGGCTCCGGCCGAGCTCTTGACCTGGCCGGACCACGACAGCTACGGCTGCGAGGACAATCCCACCGGCGATCCCATCGGCGGCGGGCCGGGCTACCGCGATGTCAAGACCGGTGGCGAGCGGGTCGTCAGGACCCGACCGGAACTGCTCGAGGCGCTCAAGTCGGCCACGGCCGGCGAGGTCGTGTTCGTGCCCGACGGCGTCGACATCGACCTGACCGGCGCGGTCGGGCTGAACCTGCCGGCGGGAGTGACGCTGGCCGGCACCCGCGGCCTGAACGGCTCGCCGGGCGCCCGCCTCTACACCACGCTCCGGTCCACCAACCCGCTGTTCCGCACCGCGGGCGACGGCGTGCGCGTGACCGGGCTGCGGATCGAGGGTCCCTACGCCGGGCCGGAGTTGATCGCCGAGTTCGCCCAGGGCCTGAGCATCGGACACCACGGCGGGGAGGTCGACAACTGCGAGATCTACAACTGGAACTGCGTTGGGATCGGCGTCGGTGGCGGCGGTGACGTCCGCATCCACCACAACCACATCCACCACTGCCAGCTCTCGGGCTACGGCTACGGCGTGGTCACGGGCCGCTCGAACTGCTTCATCATCGCCAATCGGTTCGACTGGTGCCGCCACGACATCGCCTCCAGCGGCTCGCCGGGCGACGCCTACGAAGCCGCCTGGAACCTGGTCGGCGAGCACGCCACCAGCCACCGGTTCGACATGCACGGCGGCAGCGACCGCGGCGACGGGACCGACCTCGCCGGCGACTGGATCCGCATCCACCACAACACCTTTCTCGACGGCCAGCGCCGGGCGGTGGTGATCCGCGGCGTGCCCAGCCAGGGCGCGGACATCCACCACAACCGGTTGGCGCAGCCGACCGGCCAGCAGGCGGTGTCCAGTCCCGGCAACACACGGGTCCACCATAACCGGTGCGGACCCGAGGGCAGGTTGGAAGAGTGATGCCGCCTGGGAAGGGTCGGGGTCAGACCTTGACTCTTGACATCCGGCGGCTCGACCCCGGGGCGCTCAGCCGGAGTATGTCAAGAGTCAAGGTCTGACCCCGGTGTTCCGCTCGGACAGGCGGTCGAGGGCCTCCGGCGGGGCGTCGTGGGCGCGGAGCCACTCGATCATCTTGGCGTGCAGCCACCGGGCCTCTTCGGGGTGTTCGGCGAACAGGTCGTGTTGCTCGGTCGGGTCGTCGGTCGTGTGGAACAGCTTCGGCGGCTGCGGCAGGGGCGGCTCGGACAGCAGCAGCGTCCACTCGCCGTCGGTCACCGCCGGCATCCGGCAGTGGACCCGCCCCTCCTGTCCGGCGACATGGCAGGTCGAGGCGGTGACGTTGATCTCCCGCGGCGGGTCGCTGGTCTCGCCGCGGAGCAACGGCACCAGGCTGGCGCCCTCGACGCACTCCGGCACCTCGATCCCGCACAGCTCCAGGACGGTGGGCATCAGGTCCGGCGCCTGAATCACCTGCGGCAGACGGCGCACGTTGTCGATGCCCAGCCCGGACGGGAAGTGCATCGACCAGCAGATCCGGGTCAGCTCGCAGTGGAACGGGAAGCAGTCGTTGACGCCCGGCTTGATCAACGTCTTCCCGGTCCGCCCCCGCTCGCCCAGGTACATCCCGTGGTCGGACATGAACACGACGACGGTGTTGTTCAGCAGTCCGGTGTCCTCGACCAGCCTGAGGAAGCGGCCAAGGTGCTTGCTGACCAGCGTACACATGCCCAGGTACCGGGCCCGCAGGTTGTCCAGCTCGTCCGGCTCGTAGACCTCGGCCGAATGGTAATTGGGATGGACCATCGGCTCGCCCTCGTAGTCCGGCTGGTACATCCGCCAGAAGTACTCGGGCGGGAACCAGGGCTCGTGGACGTCGAAGCAGTCGAGCCAGAGGAGGAACGGCCCGCCGCGGTGGTTGTCCTCGACCCAGCGGGTGGCGGTGTCCATCAGCTCGGCGATCTGGCTGTCCTCCTCGCGCACCCGCCAGGCGTTGGTGTGGGCGTGGAGGTCGGCCAGCGGCGGCCGGTCGGGCCCGGCGCCGGTCTCGACCCGCACCTTGCGCCGGTCGCTGACGACGCTCCGGATCGGCTCGTTGAGGCGTGAGAAGGGGCGATCCCCCTCGTGGCCGCGGCCGAAATGGAAGTGCTGGAACGGCCGCCAGAAGTCGGCCCGGAGCAGGTGGGTGGTGTCGGCGATGAGCTGGGTGGTGTACCCCGCCTGACCCATCACCTGCGGCAGCGTGACCGCCTGCGGATCGAGGTTCCGCCACGGGTGCCGGGGGTGCCCGAACCGGCCGGTGAACCAGTCGGTGCGCATCGGGATGGTGGGGAAGCTGGACACCCGCGCCCGATCGAACGTGACGCACCGCGACACCCACGCATCCAGTTCCGGCGTCTTCGCCCGGGGATGGCCGTTGACCGCCAGATGGTCGGGCCGGTAGGTGTCCGAGACGACGACGATCACGTTGGGCCGGTCAGCCATGTCCTGGGCTCCTGTCCGCCGTCACGCCCTTACGCCGGCCGGGCGGAGGGTTCCTCTAATGGCCGAGCGCGTGACGCCGCGCGTTGTCCCAGAGCACGTCCACCCGCGGCGGGTCGGCTCGGCTGGGTCCGTGTTCGGCATCGCCTGTCCAGGTCCCACCGACGCTCTTGGTGGCGGGGTGGAACGGCCACTTCCCCATCGACTTGCAGTGGCCGTCGGCGAAGGAGACGTTGCAGTACCCGGCGTGCCGCCAGTCGGGCCGGACGATGTTGGCGTACGTGCGCTGGCTGGGCGGATTGACGTGATGGAACCGGACCACCTCCGACCCGTCGTCCCGCCGGCCGGCGTCGCACAACAGGACCGTGTCGGCCGGGAAGTAGATCCGGGTGTGGCGCAGGCGGTCCAAGTAGAAGTAGTTGTAGCCGTAGCTGTACTCGGACAGCTCGCCGCGCGATGGGCAGCGGAACGGATCCTCCGACTTCAGATAGGGCCGCAGAACCACGTCCAGACCTTGGCGAGTGTCCGGATTGTAGTGGGCCGGCAACCGCTGGTCGTAATCCTGGGCATACCTGAGCGCCCCGCCGGCGAGTGAGCGGAGCTGGTTGATGCAGGTCCACTGATCCTGTCGCGCGTCCCGCTCGCGCGCTTGGCGCCAGACCGGGGCGAGGGTGAACGCCAGCACGCTGATGACCAGGATCGAGGACACGGCCTCGCGACGCGTGAGCATGGTCGCTCTCCCCGTTCCCCGGCGGTGACTTCGCCACCACCCGCCGCCACCTCCCTCCCGCAGCGGGGCCACGCCATGTCAAGAGTCAAGATCCGACCCCATTGGGGTCGGATCTTGACTCTTGACAGCTTGCGGTGGGTCTGCGATGCTCGCCAGCATCATGGCCAGACCGATCCGGATCGAGTTTGAGGACGCCGTATACCACGTCGTGGCGCGAGGCAATGAGCGGCGTGAGATCGTGCGCGACGAGGGCGATCGGCGGCGGTTCACCGAGACCCTGGCCGAAACCGTCGACCGGCATGGGGTGTTGCTTCACGCCTATTGCCTCATGCCCAACCATTACCACCTGCTCTTGCAGACGCCGCGGGCCAATCTCAGCGCCGCCGTCGGATGGCTGCAAACTACCTACAGCATTCGCTTCAACCGCCGCCACGAGCGCAGCGGGCACCTCTACAGTGGCCGCTTCAAGGCGCACCTGGTGGACGCTGCCGGCTACGCCTGCCGGGTGGTCCTCTACCTGCACCTCAACCCCGTCCGGCCGATGGACAGGTCCGCGCCGATCCCCGCCGACCAGTGGCCTCGGCTCGACGCCTATCCGTGGAGCAGCCACCGCTCCTATGCCGGCCTGGAAACGCCACCGAGTTGGCTCTGCCTTGAGTACCGAGACTTCTTCGGCGGCTCGCCGCAGGGCTATCGCCGGGAGTTGGCTTCGGCCTTTGGCGGGCCGGTCGAGTCACCGTGGGAGGATCTGCGCGGGGGCTTGGTGCTGGGTGGCGACGAACTCTGGCGGCGCGTCCGGCGGGAGCTGGCCGGGTCAGCGGAGACTGAGCCACGCCGGCGCGAACGCCTCGAAGCCGAGGACCTGCGCGAGCGGGTCGCACGACTCGCCGCCGAGCAGGGCGACCGGCGGCTGGCCATCTGGCTGCGCGTCCGGCTGGGCGGCGAGGCCATGACCGCCCTGGCCAGGGACTACGGCTACCGCGACGGCAGCGGCGTGCTCCGGGTCGTGCAGCGACTCGAAGCCAAGGCCGCCGGGGACCCGGAGCTGGCCCGCCGGATGAGTGCGTGGCGCGGAGAAGTGTCAAGAGTCAAGGTCTGACCCCGTCAGAGGACCTCCAGTTCGTCCTTGCCTGGCAGCTCCGGGAACGGTGCCGTGGGGAGGGTCTGGTACCAGTAGGCGACCGAGGCGAGGTCGTCCTGAAGCGGCAGGTAACGGTGACCGCTACGCCAGCCGAGGGCCTGGATGGTGACCTTCAGGTCCTCCTCGAAGCGGATGGGGTCGGTGATGTGCCAGCGGTACAAGCCGAAGCGCTGCTGCGACTTGTAGACGCCGTCGGGGCGGATGACTTGGGGCAGGCCGGCGTACGGGGTGGTGAACTCCTGGTACTGCCCGAGGGCCTTGTTCTCGAAGTTGTACGAGCCGCAGAAGTAGTCCTCGGTGCCGGTGCCGCAGATGGTCGGCCACTGGTCGCCGTCCAGATAGAACTTGATTTCGCCCTCGCCCCACCAGCCGTTGTTGTTGACGCCCCAGGCCAGGTAGGTGCCGACGTACTGCCCCTTCCCGCGAACGCCGTCGACGATGGTGCAGACCGACTTGTACGGCAGCGGGTTGACCCGCCGGAACTGGGCGTGGAAGTAGGCGGCCTCGTCCGGCACGTCGTCCAGGGCGTAGTCGATCTGGTAGTAGAGGGTCATCGGCTCGGTGTTGAGGTTGGTCAGCGTCATCCGGCAGCGCCGGCGGAACGGCATCGGCCAGTAGCAGTTGAAGGCGCTGCCCGGATTGACGCAGACCGCCAGCGACGAGACCTGGGCGTACTGGCCCCAGCCGCAGGCGAAGAAGTCGCCGATGGGGCACTCGACCGCCGGCTGCTCCTGGTCGTCCCAGTAGATGCGCAGGATGGCGAACCGCCACGGGCCGGTGGGGGTGCACCAGAGGTGCTGGATGGCGCCGGGCCCGGCGATGTCGGCCATCGCGAAGGTCTGGCCGGCCTGGATGCGGACCGAGGGCGAGACCTTCCAGCCCTGGCCCAGCTCCCGGGCGCAGTCGGCGCCCGTGCCCTCGGTGGCCATCCCCCCGGCGCCCTTCTCGCCGGTGAAGTTCTCGGCGCTGATCGACCGGCTCCTGGCGTCGCTCAGCCGGTACAGATTGTGCAATCCTCCGAACAGACCATGCCCACGGCTCATGGCGAACTCCTGGACAGGGGCGGCGGGCGACCCCGCCGCCCGGTTGCTCTCAGACGCTCTCCTCGACTTCGCCCTGGCCCTTCTTCTTGAGCACCAGCACGGCCGCCAGGAGCACCCCGCCGCCGACCACCAGGATGGGCGCCAGAGGCAGCTTCTTGCGCCGCTTGTTGGGCGCGGACTGAGCGACGGCCGGCACCGCGACGCCGGCCTCGGGCGGCGCGGCGGCGGGTGGCGCGTCCGCCGGCGGAGCATCGGCCGGCGGGGCCGCCTCGGGCGCGGGTTCTTCCTTGGCCTTGCGCTCCTTCTTGCGCGGCGCGGGCGCCGGTGCGGGAGCGGGCGCGGAGTCCGCCAGGGCCGCCTGCGCGCCGGCCGTCAAACTGCCGCCCAGCCGCTGCACCGCCTCGGCGTCGCGCCGGCCGGACTCACCGGCCCCGGCCAACTCCGCGGCGCGGTTGAGGTGCTCGATGGCGTCGGCCTGCTTGCCCGCCGCCACGTAGGTCCAGCCCAACGCCGAGTGCGCCTTGGCGTTACCCGGGTCGGCGGCCACCGCCGCCCGCAGCTCGTCCGCCGCGCGGACCAGGTTGCCCGCCTGCTTGGCCGCCAGCCCGGCCTGCAGATGCTGCTGCGCGGACTGTGCCAGGACGCAACTCGCCCACAGCAGCAGCACGGCCCACCAGCCGACCGGCCTCATCCCCGTCTTCCCCGCGCTCGCCTCGTGACCCATGGTGCCTCCGTGTCGAACCGGCTAACGGCCGGGGTTTCGGGGCGGCCCGCCAGGTCCCTTCCCGCCCAACCGAACCGCCGTTCACCCACCGCCCTACGGCCAGGCCAGCTCGGGCGGCCGGCCGGTCTTCTCCCATTCCGTCTGCTGCCGGTCCAGCTCCTGGAAGTAGAAGCCCAGGTAGTCGTCCTGGTCGGCGGGCCGGTAAGGGAAGCTGGGATAGGCCCAGCGGCAGCGGCCGTTGAGCTTGAGCAACACCGCCAGTTGATCGCGCAGCGAGACCTTCTCCTCGGACCCGGGGGCGGCGACCATCTTGTCCCCCTTCAACGTGGCGATGGCGTTGGAGATGTGCTGGGTGCCGATCACATAGCGCATGTACGGCGAGTTGGGCCCCTGGATCGCCTGCCCCTCGCCGCGCAGCAGGAAGTCGCTGTAGGAGTCGATGAACGGCGCGTACAGCTCGACCATGCCCTGGGGTGGGTTCAGGGTGCAGTGCGTGTACATGATCGCGTCGCCGATGTCCTGGCGCAGCGCGCGCATGAACCAGTAGCTGTCGTACCACGAGTGCCAGGACGGATAGCCGTCCAGGTACCAGCCGTCGAAGCCGTACTCCCGGCGCCACTTGAGCATGTCCTGCAGCCCTTCGTCCAGCGGCGTGTCGACCCAGGAGTAGCTGTGCGGATGGCGGTAGCAGATGACCTGCATCCCCAGCTCGTGAGCCAGCTTGATGGTCGCCCGGAGCTCCGCCTCGTCGCGCGGCGCGTACGGCGCGTGGGTCGCGCCGGCGGGCTGATCGCGGTAGATCTGGCCGAACAGGAACAGCACGTTGGCGTGCTTGGCGAACTCGCGCAGCGCCTCGGGCGAGGGGCACCCGGCGGTGTTGACGATCCGCTTCCGGAACGACGTGGCCCAGTCGTACGGCTTGCCCGGGAAGACCGCCAGGCCGACCAGCTCGCGGGCACCGACCCGGTACTTGACCGACCAGCCCGGGGCGGCGACGTCCGCCTCCGGCGGCGTCACGCTGGTGCCCGAAGTGGACAGCAGCGGCCGGGCGTAGGGCATCACACAGAACCCGCCCCGCTCGTCGATGGCCAGCAGGTGCGGCTCGACCAACTGGTAGTGTCCGGCCCCGATGCCCGAGGTGACGGTCAGCTCCAGGTCGCGGTTGGTGGCGATGGTCACCAGCGAATCGCCCTGGAAGCCGAAGGCCAGGTCGTCGCCCTGGACCACGCACACGTCGGCGGTCTGTTTGACGATGCGCAGCTTGCCCAGCGGCCGGGCGAACTTGACCTCGGCCACCCGCCGGGTCGCGCCGATCCGCTGCCCACAGGTCATGGTGCCGGCTGGGTCGAGCAGGTAGTCCGCGCCGGTGGTGGTCACGGCGAACTTGCCGCCCTGCTCGACAGCCTTCTCGACCGCCATGTGGTACCGGCTCGGCGCGCCCGGAAAGAGCACCGCCTCGGGCAGCTTCCAGTCCGGCGCCGGCGGCAACTCGACCTCCTCCAGCACGACGTCGTCGACGTACACGGTGTCCGTCCCGCGGACGAAGATGACCAACTGTATCCCGCCGGCGTCGGGCCGCTCGGTGCGCACATAGCCGGACTTGACCACCCATCGCCCGACGTCTTCACCGGTCCGCGAGGTGACCGGCACGGCCCGCTGCGCCGCCCAGGTCTTGGAGATCATCAGCCGCTCGGTGGGCGACTTGTACCAGTTGCAGTGGACGTAGACGTACCCATCGCCGTTGGTCCGCCGCAGGGCGACGGATACGCGGTAGTTGGTGAACGGCTTGATGGGCACGAACTTCTGGTACACCGCGGCCTGCTTCGCCTCGCCGGCCACGGCCAGCTTGCAGGCCTGCTGGCCGCCGTGCACCGGGTCGGCGACCATCGACCACCCGCCGCCGGTCCACTCGGCCTTGCCCTCCTCGAACCCGCCGTTCTTGACCAGGTTCCCGCCGACCACCTTGACCTCTTGAGCCCACGCCCCGGCGGCCATCACCGCGGTCAGCATCCACAACACCCGTGCCATCGCCACACTCCTCGCCCACCCCACTTCGCGCCGCATGGTAGCGGGTCCTCTGAATCGGGTGCCCGCCGGCCGGCGATCGCCGATCGAGCCGCAAGGAATGACCGTCCGCGCGCGGTAACTGGCGCCATCCGCACCGGAGCGAACGTTGCGTGCACTGCTGCTGGCCCTGACGTGCCTGGCCCCGGCCACCGCCGAGGTGTTGCTCAGCTATGACTTCGATACCGGCGCGTTGAGCGATACGCCGGATGTCGGGACCAGCGGCAAGACCGCCGTGTCGCTGGTCGAGCCGGGGCGGGACGGCACCGGGCGGTGCGTGTTGATCGAGACCACCGCGCCGCAGAAGTACTGCCCGCTCTACCTGCGGCGCAACATCCCCCTGGTGCGGAACCTGACTCTGTCGTTCGACTACCGCGCCGAGGCGGACGGGCCGACCGCCTACCTGGGCATCCTGATCCGCGACAAGACCGCCCGGCAGGTCTGGGGCTCGGAGCCGGTCCAGTCCGAGTGGCGCCACGTCGCCGTCGCCGTCGCCAGCCTCGGCCCGTCGGACCCGAGCATCCTCAGCCCGGAGACGGTCTTCGACGCCATCCAGATCTATGGCCGGGCCAAGGGCGACGGGGTCTGCTCGATGAAGCTGTGGGTGGACAACCTGCGGCTGACCACCGACCCGCCGGAGAGCAAGGTGAGTGACCGTGTCCGGACCAGCCACGCCAATCCGCCGCTGTTCGACTGGCCGCGCTCCGACGGCCCCAGCCGGCTGGCCTTCTCGCGCAGCCCCGAGTTCCCGCCGGACGCGACCACGGTGATCGAGACCGCGCGCAACTGGCACCTGCCCGACCGGCCGCTGGAGCCGGGCACCTGGTACTGGCGGTACGGGGTCACGAACCCGTTGCTGGAAAAGTGGTCCGACATTGACCGGGTGGTCCTCCCGGCCGAGACGCACGGCTTCCGGACCGAGCCGGTGGACCTCAAGGCGCTGGCGGCCAAGCCCCACCCGCGGCTGGTCGACTCCGCCGCCGAGCGCCGGCGGCTGGGCGACCAGGGCCTCGCCGACCTGGTGCGCCGAGCCAAGTCCATCCACGGCGAGGGCATCCCCGACGACTGTCCCATCTGGGTCGAGGGCGACCCGCGCTGGCCGACCTGGATCGACTGGTACGGCAAGGCCCACGGCGGGATCACCTCGCGCTCCGGCGGACGGCTGGAACAGCTCGGCCGCGCCTGCGCCATCGCCGACAGCGACGAGGTCCGCGGCTGGACGCTGGCGCTGGCGCTGAAGGCGGCGGCCTGGGATCCGCAGGGCGGCAGCCACATGAAGCGGGGCGACATCGGCGCGCACCACTTCCTGCGCGGGCTGAACTCGTGCTACGACGCGCTGGCCGGCCACTACCCGGCCGAGACCCTGGCGCCGATCCGAGGGGCCATCGAGGTCCGGGCCGGCCAGTTCTGGGACAAGCTCAACCCGTTCCGGGGCAACGAGTACAACAACCATGCCTGGCTGAACGCCTTCGGGCTGAGCGAATCGGGGCTGGTCCTGGCCGGCGAGCTGCCGGTCGCCACCGATTGGGCGCAATACCTGCTGGACCTGTTCGTCGGCCGGTTCCTGTGCGGGCTGGGGTTCCAGGGCGACAACAACGAGGGCATCAGCTACTGGGGGTACGGCCTGTCGTTCGTGGTCAAGTACGCGGACCAGATGCGCGAGGTGACTGGGGTCGACCTCTACCGGCACCCGTGGCTGGCGCAGACCGCTCGGTTCCCCATGTACACCGCCGTGCCGGGCCAGTACGCGGTCAGCTTCGCCGACACCGGTCAGCCGAATCACGGGGTGCTCGGCCCGGCGCAGACGGCCTGGGTGAAGCAGATCGGCGAGCGGACCGGCGATCCCTACGCGCTGTGGTACGGCGGCGGGTCGACCGACGTGCAGCCCAAGCCGCCCATCGATCTCCCGCCCTCCATCTGGTACCGGTTCATCGGCTGGGCCATCTTCAACACCTCGCTGATTGACGGCCGGCGGGGCGTGACCGTGGCGATGCGCTCCGGGCCGTTCTACGCGGGACACCAGCACGAGGATCTCAACGCCTTCGTGATCCACGCCTACGGCGAGAAGCTGGCCATCGACGGCGGGCATTACGACTGGTACGGGAGCCAGCAGTTCAAGAACTGGTCGACCCTCACCCGGGCGCACAACAGCCTGTTGGTCGACGGCCGGGACCAGGGCTCGCGCAAGGACGGCGCCGACGGGCAGATTGCCGCCTGGTTCGATTCGCCGGCCGTTGGTTACACCGTCGGGCTGGTGGCCGACCCTGAGGTCTACGCCGGGCGGGTCGAGCGGTTCGAGCGGCGGCTGGTGTTCGTCAAACCGGACTTCGTGATCGTCGACGACCGGGTCCAGGCGGCGGGTGGCCCGGCGCGGTGGGACTGGCTGCTGCAGAGCGTCGGCGCCGTGACCACCGACGACCGGGCCGGCTTCGCGCTGACCTCCGGCCGGGCGTCGCTGTCGGGCCGGTTCGTCGCCCCGGCCGACCTCAAGCTGGCGGTCACCTCCGGCTTCCCGGACGACGCCCAGCCGGTCGATCGCTACAGCACCAGGCCGTCGCCGCCGGAGCGGACCCCGTTGGAATACCACCTCACCGCCACGCCGCAAGTAAGGCGCGACTCGGAGCGCTTCCTGGCGGTGATGCGCATCGCCGAGGGGCGGGCCGAGCCGCTTCAGGCGACGCCGCTCAAGGTCCGGGACGGCGTCGGCGCGGTGTTCGCCGGCGGGGAGGTGACGAGGGGCGTGATCCAGTCCCGGTCGGCGGAGAGCGGCCGGACCGTGTCCGACGCGATGACCGCCGACGCCGCCGTGGCCGGGCTGATCGAGCGCCGGCAGGGCGGTAGCTGGTTCGCCCTGGGCGGGACCGGCCTGACCGCCGGCCGGGTCGACCTGCTGCGCGCCTCGGCGCCGGTGGACATCGCCGTCGAGCGCGCGCCGGGCGGGTTCCTGGCCGATGTCCGGTGCGCCGCCGAGGTCAAGTTGTCGCTGCCGGTCGAGGGCGGGGTCAAGTCGGTGCTGCTGGACGGCCGGGAGCAGGCGGTCAAGGTGACCGGCGGACGGCTGGAGGTGGTCTTGCCGGCCGGTCAGCACGAGCTGGTCTGCCCGGCCACGCTGGCGGACCGCCGCGATCACCCGCTGCCGCCGCTTCCGGTCACCGTCGGCGAGCGCCGGCAGGAGCTGGCCGGCTACGCGCGGCGGACGGCGGGCGGGCATGAAGTCGCCTGGTGGGGGCCGGTCGAGGTTGCCGAGGCGGACCGGTACCGGCTCGTCGTCACGCCACAGCCGGCGCCCGGGGTGGTGGTCGACGGCCGGGCCGTCGATCCCGCTCAGGGGCTATGGCTGACCGCCGGCCGGCATTCGGTGGTGCTCCACGGCGGCCGCCCGGAGTCACTGGCGCTGACGCCCGAGCATAGCGACGCGGTGGCGGCGGAGATGCTCCCGCAGGGCTGGCAGCCGCCGGCCGGCGCGGTGCTCCGAGAGGCGGAGCAGCCGGCGGCCGAAGGCGATGTCAAAGGCCGGGTGGTGGACAAGGTGGCCGCCTCGGGCGGCCGGGCGCACTGCGTCTGGGATACCGACGGGCAGTGGGCGGAGTGGTCGTGCGAACTGCCCCGCGCCGGGTCCTGGCGGCTGATCGTCCGCGGCGCGGGCGACGACGGCCGGGTATTGCGCGGGCTGAGCCTGGCCGGCAACCCGCTGCCCGGCGCCGGGGTGCTGGCGCTCCAGCCGACCGGCGGCTGGTGCCGCGATCAGGACGACTGGCGGTGGTTCCGGACGCCGCCGGTGACACTGACCGCCGGGCGCCACGTGCTGCGGATGGAGCGGCTGGGTGGCTCGATGAACCTCGACCAACTCGGTTGGGCGCCGGCCGAGTAGGCGCCGCTCAGGTCCCCTACGGCAGGCCCCCGGCTGAAGCCGGGGTCTGGCCATGCGAAACCCTCCCGGAGGGAGGGTTTTGTACGCCGGAGACCCGTATTTCAATGCGGGGCGATTCACGGTCCCGGCGGCCGGACCCCGGTTGAAGCCGGGGGCTCGGTACACGAAACCCTTTCGGAGGGAGGGTCTTGTACGCCGGAGACCCGTATTTCAATGCGGGGCGTCTCAGGGTCCCGGCGGCCGTCGCTGGCTTGGTTGACCGCCACCCGGTCCGGGCCGCATGCCGCCGCCCATCCCGCCGGGCGGTCCACCACCCATGCCGCCGGGCGGCCCGCCTTGGCCCGTCCCACCCATGCCACCGGGCGGCCCGCCTTGACTCATCCCGCCCATGCCACCGCGCGGCCCGCCTTGACCCATCCCGCCCATGCCACCGCGCGGCCCACCACCCATCCCACCGGGCGGCCCGCCTTGACCCATTCCGCCCGTCCCGCCGCGCGGCCCGCCTTGACCCATGCCACCTTGAGGCCCGCCCTGGGCGTCCGGCCGGCCGGGCGGCGCCGAGCCGTCCCGCGGAGGCGGTCGCCAGGCCGGGTCCTGGTCGTTGCTCGGACCGTCGATGGCCGGCACTGCGCGCTCGTGGCCGGCGACGACGTAGATGTCTGACTGCCCATCGCTGATGGTGGTGAAGGCGTAGGCGTCGCCCGGCGACCAGGTCGCCGAGACGGCCGACACGGATGGCGCGGTAGCCGTCCGCGCCGCGGTGTCGCGGGCTTTGGCGCCCTGCTTGGTGAACACCACCACCGCCTCGTCCTGGGGCCGCCAGCAGACCCGGACCGAGCCGCCGGGCAACCCGGCCATCAACCGCTTCGGCGCGTCCTCGCGCCGGTCGCCGCGGACCAGGTAGAGCGCCCGCCGCGAGCGTTGGCCGGCGACGAAGGCGATCCACTGCCCGTCGGGACTCCAGGCCGGGCTGGTCACCTCATCGCACTTCGTGGCCAGCGGCGTGACGTGGCCGCCGTTGCCGTCCATCCGATACAGCCGCCGGGGACCGTCGCGGTCGGAGACGAAGGCGAGGTACCGGCCGGTGGGCGCGCAGGTCGGCTCGCCGTTGTAGCCCGGCCCGTTGGTCAGCCGCTGCTCGGCGCCGCCGAACTCGGGCACGGCGTACAGGTCGCAGCGCCGGCGGCCGGTGGTCCGCTGGAAGATCACCCGTCCGCCCGGCCCGTCCCAGCAGGGCCGCTCGTCGCGCGCCGGGTCGTCGGTCAGCCGGAAGAGCTGCCCGATCTGGAACTCGATAGTATAGATGTCGAGCTGGCCGTGACGATCGCTGGCCAGGGCCACCACGCCGGGCGGCAGCGGCTCGGTCTGCGTCTGGGTCATGGTCACGCCCTGCCCCACCGGGACGGCGCTCCGCTGGCTCGGCGCCAGGCGCTGCCAGGGCAGTTGGGAGAGGACCAACAGCACCGGCGCGGTCTTGACCAACCAGCTCAGGCCCTGGCCGCGCTTGACGGCGAACTGCCACCGCTCGCGCCAGCCGATCTGCTTCTGCTCGCCCGGCATGACCAGCCGGTAGATGCGGACCCGTGCGGTGATGTTCTTCAGGTTGCCGGTCCCCAGGCACTGCAGCGGGACGTCGATCTTGTTCTCGACCTGGCGGGCCACGTCTTCGCTCAGCGCCACCCCGCCCGGTCCGGCCAACGGCTCGATCCGCGCGGCGATGTTGACCCCGTCGCCGAACAGGTCGCCGCCCTGGTCGATCACGTCGCCGACGTGCACCCCGATGCGGACTCGGATGCGGCGCTCGGGCAGCGCGGTGCGGTTCCGCTCGCGCAGCTTGAGCTGCACCGCCAGCGCGCACCTGGTCGCGTCGAGCGCGCTCCGGAACTCGGCGAAGAAGGCGTCGCCGACGGTCTTGATCACCGTCCCGCGGTACTCCCCGATGACTTCCCGCACCAGCCAGTTGTGCTCGCGCAACAACTCGATGGCGAGCTGCTCGTTGCTCTCGACCATCGCGCTGTAGCCGACCATGTCGGTGAACATGATCGCCGCCAGACGCCGCTCGGACTCACCCGCCATGGCGAATCACTCCCATAGAAGGCCCCCGCCAGCCTCATGCTGCGGCCCGCGCGACGGTGAGTCAGGAGTCAGGCGACTTAAGGCTCGGCAAAGATCATGTGACGGGCCCGGCGCGGGTTGGCGCCCCCGCCGGGAGTCCGGACTCGGAGTATTCCGACAAGTCTCTCGTGATATAATGGAGGTGGTGGCTCGCGACGTGCTCGATGCCCGTGGCCTTGCCTTGCCCGGCCGGCGCCGGTCGCCCGGCCAACCGAGAATCAGCTTTGAGCAGCAAACATGGCAGCACCGACTGGCGCGCGGTGGTCGCGCCGTACGAGATCGCCGACAACCGCCGCGCCGCATGGCAACTCGCCACCACGCTGGGTCCGTTGGCGCTGGTGTCGTGGCTGGCCTGGCAGGCCCTGTCGGTTCACGTCGCCCTGGCGGTGCCGCTGATTCTGGTCGGCGCCGGGCTGCTGGTGCGGGCGTTCATCATCCAGCACGACTGCGGGCACGGGTCGTTCCTGTCCAGCGACCGGGCCAACGATCTGGTCGGGCGGCTGTGCAGTCTGTTGACCTTCACGCCCTACCAGGCCTGGCGCCGCGATCATGCCGTGCACCACGCCACGGCCGGCAACCTGGACCACCGCGGCACGGGCGACATCCGGACTCTGACCGTCGACGAGTACCTCGCCCTGCCGACCTCGCTCCGATTGTGGTACCGGATCTACCGCCACCCGCTGGGCCTGTTCGTGATCGGCCCGTTCTACCACTTCGTGCTGGCCCAGCGATTCACCTTCGGCCTGCCGCGCCGCTTGCGCCGCGAGCGGCTCAGCGTCCACCTGACCAATCTCGCGCTGGTGCTCTTCTACGGCCTGCTCGCGGTCTCGGTCGGCTGGCGGCCGCTGGTCATGATCATGGCCCCGATGAGCGCGATCGCCTCCTCGGCCGGGGTCTGGCTGTTCTACGTCCAGCACCAGTTCGATGAAGCCTACTGGCAGCACCAGCCGGACTGGAGCTACCGTGAGGTGGCCCTTCAGGGCAGCTCGTACTACAAGCTGCCGAAGCTCTTGCAGTGGTTCACCGGCAACATCGGTCTCCACCACGTCCACCACCTCAGCCCGCGCATCCCCAACTACCGGCTGCAGCAGTGCCATGACGAGAACCCGATCTTCCACCAGGCCTTGACCATGGGCCTGATCGGCAGCCTGCGAACCATGCCCCTGGCGCTGTGGGATGAACAGCACCAGCGGCTGATCCGCTTCAGCGACCTCGACCGCCGTCTCCGCCTGGCCCGCGCGGCGTGAGGCGATCCGGCCCGGGCCTACGTCACGGTGAAGGTCGCTTGGCCGACGCGGCCGGAGAGCAGTTCGGTGACCTTGACGGTCCACCGGCCCGGCAGGTCGTTGGCGGCCGGCACGATCCGCTGTGACCATTGGCCGTCGGGCGCGGCGTGGTAGCCGGTGAACTCGGCCGGGCGGCCCTGGGGGTCGACGATCTCCACTTCGAGCGGGACCACCGCCTTCAGCGGTCGACCGTCTGGTCCATTGACCGCGGCGCGCAGCTCGATGGCCGCGCCGCGTGCCGCGCCGGGGGCGGTCACGGTGACCGCGGCGACCGGCTGGTCGAGCAGCACGTAGAGCCGGCCCTCGCCGGGGCCGAGAGCGGTCTTCCAGGCGCTCCCGCCCGGCTCGGCCGTGGTCGGCACGAGCTTCCTGGCGAGCACGTCGTAGACCACCGCGCCGGGCCGCCGGCAGCGCACGGTGGCGGTCACCGGCACGCCGTCCTCCATGACCTTGCGGTGGTGGCCGACGTACTTGCCGAACTGCCGCCGGTCGTTGATCACGAACAGGTAGTCGGCCTGCCCGGCCCGCCGGCGGCGACAGACCACGTCGGGCTGATCGGTCTCGGCGTACCGTTGGTAGACCGCGTCCAGCTCGGCCCGCAGTCCGGCGGCGAGCTGAAGCAAGGCGGCCTTGTCCTCGTCCGCCTTGCCGGTGCGCTTGTGCGCGGTGAGCAGGATGTCGGGGACGATGGCCGGGCACAGGTCACGGTCGCCGACGACGATCCCGCCCCGGTTCTGGAACGCCTTGACGCGCTCGGCCACGGCGCGGGTGAGCACGTCGCAGTAGGGCATGACCAGCACCTGGTACCGGTCCAGGCCGTCGCGCAGAACGTGCTCGTCGAACAGGATCTTCGGCTGCAACTGGGCGTACTGGCAGACGACATGGCAGTCGGCCTCCCAACTGTCGCCCCAGCCCCAGCTCCCGCGGCCGGCGAAGACCTGCGAGGCGAAGCTCTCGAGGATGGCCACGTCCATCGGCGCGTCGGGGACGTGGCGGAGCATCGGGCCCAGCGGCCGGACCACGTCGCGGACCAGCTCGGCCAGGGCGTCCTTGGTCTTCAGGTTGGTGCACCGGTAGGCACCCGGTTTGGCCTCCGGTACCAGCGAGCCCCAGCCGTGGTACATGACACCTTCGACAGGTCGGGCCAACTCGCACCACAGCGCCTCGCGGAGGTGGTCCGGGGCGATGGTGATGAACGGCGCGTCCGGCTGCTCCTTCTCCCAGTCGGCCCGGTCGGCTTCCCGCTCCGGCAGCTTCGGCGCGGTGCCGGAGCGGTACCAGATGATCTGGGTCATTTTCATCACCCGCTGGCCGGTGCCCTCGGCCATGGCCAGCACCTCGTCGCAGGTCTGACCCAGCTTGAGCGGGCCGGGGTAGCTGTAGGTCCAGGTCGAGACCACGTCGACCGCGCCGCCGCTGCCCCACACCGCCGGCACGCGGGTGACCGGGTCGTACCAGTCCCAGAAGCCCGGTCGCGCGCCATCCTTCAACCCTTCGTGCGTGGCCGTGTGCAGCTTGTTCCAGCCGTCGCCCTGCTTCCAGAACCAGCGGTAGTAGGTGAGGATGGCGTCGTCGTCGGGCACCACGCGGTGGGCGGGGAAGCCCTTGAGGCTGGTATAGCGGACCCCGTACTTGCTGGCCACGGCGTCGGGGATGCTCTGCCCGGTCGCCTGTCGGTAGGCGGCCTTGTCGTGTTCGTGAAAACAGACCTCGGTGCCGTCGCGCTGCTCGGAATGGACCAGGCAGCCGTCGAAGGCGGGATGGCTGCCGAAGGCGCGGGTCACGGCCCGGCCGGTGTTCCGGCAGAAGGTCTCCAGCTCGGGGAACGAGGCGCACAGCGACGGCCGGTCGGTGCGCTGGCCGTCGCGAGTGACCCGCCCGAAGCGTGCCAGCAGCTCCGGCTTGCCTTCCAGGTAGTGCGGCTCGTAGACGTACCCTACCCCACGCAGGCCGCGCCGGAGGTGCTCGTCCAGCAGGGCCGTCTTGGCGGCCAGCCCGGCAGGCGTTTCGGCCGGCGCCTCGGCGCCCAGCTCCCAGATCTTCTCGTACCAGGCGTGGGTCACGACCTGGTGGGTGAAACCGATCGGCGCCACCCGGTCGAGGTTGGTGTCGGCGCCCCACAGCACCACCGGCATCCGCTCCGGCTGCCGCGCGACGATGGTCACCGGCACGGTCGCCTCGACCTTCACCGGGCCACGGTCGCTCCGCCCGGCCAGCCGCGCGACGACGGAATAGTCGCCGGGCCGGAGCGCGGTCTCGAGCGGCACCGCCACGGTAGCCTGCCCTCCCGCCGCCAACTCCGGCAGGCGGGCCACCTCGCGGGGTCCGGTGGCCACCTCGGCGCTGATCACCACCTCACGCACCGGCTCGGACAGGTCGCTGCTGACCAGCAGTCGCAGCCCCGCCGCGGCCTCGAACCGCTCGAACACCCGGCGGCCCTCCAGCGCCGCCATCTCGACCGCGCCCTGGAAGGCCGCGGCGATGCCGTTGACCATCCGCACCTGGCCGAGGAAGCCGGGGAACCCCTGGTACGAGCTGCCGACCCGGTCGCCCAGCACCAGCGGGTGCTTGCCGGCGACCACCGGCCCGCGGCCTGACTGGACGGTGCGGCCGATCGGCTTGCCGTCAAGGAAGAAGCGCCCCACTCCCGTTCCGTTGTAAGTGAACGCCACGTGCCGCCAGACGCCGGTCTCGAAGGCCACCGGATCCGACGTGTAGAAGGCGCTGTCCTGGCCGTAGCCGAGGTAGGCGACCACCTGCTGCTTGCCTTCCTTGATCTTGCGGACGAACAGGCAGTAGTCGTTGTTGGCCTCGGGCAGGTCCTTGGTGTAGTTGAAGTACTTCTTGTCGACCAGCATCGCCAGCGGCGTCTGCGCCATCTCGGCCTTCGGCTTCAGCCAGACCTCGAGGGTGAACGCGCCGGCGGGCGTCAGCCGCGCGGAGCTCTTGGCCATCGCGCCGCCGGGTTTCTCGGCGCCGGCGACGGTGGCGAACGACTCGAGGGCTCCGGCCCCGGTCAGCGGACCGTCGGCCACGTACCCGGCCTGGTCGCGCAAGGTCAGGTCGTGACCGTGGCCCGAGTTGTCCTTGGCCGACTGTCCCGGCAGGAACTGGTACAAGAAGAGCACCTGGTCACCGGTCGCTTCGTCGCCGGTATAGAGCTTCTGGAACGGCGCCTCCTGACCGATGGCCGGGAGCGCCGCCAGGCACAGCACCAGGACGGTATCCCTTACGACTTGGCTCATGATGGTCCCCTACTTGAGCGTCAGCAGATCGAGGTCCACCGGCTTGTAGATCCCGCCGGCGAACTTGGTGTTGAGCACCCGCACGGTGAGTTGGTTGTCCGCGCCCCACTTCAGGTACGGCGTGGCGTCCAGCGCGAACGGCACATTCCAGCCTTCGGGCCCGAGGTCGTGCTGGCCGACGAACTGGCCGTTCAGCCAGACCCAGGCGCACTCATCGACCGACCCGAAGCGCAGCTCGGCGGCCTGGTGAGCGGGTCGCTCGGGGAGCTTGACGGTCCGCCGGTACCAGGCCACGCCGGCATAGTCGTAGCCGGCCTTCTGCCAGAAGTCGTCGGTCCGGATCGGCGCCCAGCCCTCGGCCGGAAGCTCGGCTGCGAACCACTGATGGTGGTGGCCGGTCTCCTCGGGATCGAGTCGGAACAGCCAGCCGTCGGCCGGGATGGGGATGGTCGCCACGACCGTCACGCGGGTCAGTTGGTCGGCCACGTCCGGCCGCTGGCGGAACAGCACGGTCTCCTTGTGGTACGGCCACAGCGCCTGTTGCGCCGGGCGGCGGACCTCCAGCGAGGCGTCCTTGGCGGCCACGGCGATCAGCTTGTGGACGGCCTCGGTTCTGGGCTGCACCGCCAGCAGGGCGGCCACCACCCCGACTCGCACCGCCTCGTCGGGATCCTTGAGCCCCTTCTCCACCAGCCCCGCGAACGCCTCGCCGGGCTGCAGGAGCAACGCGCCGTAGGCGGCGCGGCGAACCAGCGAGTCGTCATTGCCGGTGGCCGTCTCCAGCGCCGGGCGGGCGGGCGGGCCCAGGTCGGCCAGAATCCGCACCGCCGCGCGGCGGACCAACGGCGCCGGGTCGGCCAGGGCGGCGGTCAGGACGGGCAGTCCCGCCTCGCCCTGCTGCCGCGCCGCCAGCACCGCCTGCCGCCGCTGCGCCACCCCGGCGCCGTCCTGCTCCGCGCCACCCGCCAGCGCGGCGCACAGCACCGCCGGCACCAGCCATCGCCTCTGCCACATATCCTGCTCCCGCGCGGATTGTCGGCCACGCGCCGCGTGCCTGTCAACGGGCATCACGAAGGCCGGCAACCACGGCCGATGTCCCAGACGCCGCTTCAGCGCGTCACCCGCAGCCACGCCTCGCCGACCAGCCCGGCGGCCAGATCGTCGACCCGGATGGACCAGACGCCCGGCCGGTCGTTGGGCGCCAGGTCCAGCTTCACGGTCAGCCGGCCGTCCCGCGCGGCGTAGCAGCCGCTGCCCTCCGCCGGGCGGCCGGCCGGGTCGGTGATGGCCAGTTGCACCGGCAGCACCGCCACGACCGGCTTGCCCTCCGCGTCCACCACCGACACGGCGCCCGCGACGCTCTCGCCGAGCCGGGCGGTGTCCGGCATGGCCACCCGCACCGCCGCCGGCGGCCGGGAGGTGATCAGGAACAGCCGCCCCTGCCCCGGTCCGAAACCGGCCTCGAAGGTCAGCTTGCCGCCCGCCCGCGCGGCCTGGATGGGACGGTGCGCAACGAGATCGTAGACGTGGCCGTCGGCGCGCCGGACCGTCAGCGTGGCCCGGGCCGGCACGCCGTTCTCCATGACCAGGCCGTGGTGCCCGACGTAGTCGCCGAATTCGCGGTGGTCGTTGACGGCGAAGAGGTAGTCGCCGCCGGCCTGACGCACGCGGGTGACCACCTCGGGATCGGACGACTCGGCATACCGTCGGTAGCGGCCATCCAGCCCGTGCCGGAGCTGCGCCGCCAGCTCGAGCACCTTGGTCTTGGCCTCGTCCGCGCGTTTCGGCCGCTCGAAGCTGACCAGGGCCAGGTCGGGCCGGATGGCCGGCGCCAGCAGCTCGTCGCCGATGACCAGCCCGCCGCGCTTCTGGAAGTCCTGGACCGCCCGGGCCACGCCGGCGGTGAGCACGTCGCAGTGGACCATCACCAACACCTTATACTGGTCCAGGCCGCGCTCCACCACGGTCTCGTCGTAGACCACCTCGGGCTGTAGCTGAGCGTAGGCCAGCGCCTCGTAGACGTCGCCCGCCCAGCCGGTACACCACCCGTAGTTCCCGCGCCCCGCCAGCATCTGGGCGGCGAAGCTCTCCAGGAAGGCCACGTCGGCCGGCCGGTCCGGCACCCGGCGGAGCATCGGGCCGAGCGGCTGGACCACCTCGCTGGTCAGCCGGCGCAGCTCCTCCTGCGTGTCCGGATGGGTGTAGCGGTAGGCATACGGCTGGCCCTCCACCAGCGACTGCCAGCCGTGGTGCATCAGACCCTGGATCGGCCGGGCGAGACTGGTCCAGACGCACTCGCGGAGGTGGACCGGGGCGATGGTGATGAACCGCGCGTCCGGCTCGCGGCGTTCCCATTCGGCCCGTGGCGGCGTCTTCGCGGCGCCGGCCCCCTCCTGCTTGACATCCTGGTCCTCGAACCGGGCGGACTGCGCCCCGACGGCCTCACCCGTCTCGGGCGCGGTCTGGGAGCGGTACCAGATGAGCTGCGTGGCCTTGATGATGGCCGGGTGCCGCGGCGAACCGGATGCCATGGCGAACAGCTCGTCGGTGGCCAGCCCGATGCGGATCGGGTCCGGGTAGGAGTAGGTCCACTGCGACAGGACATCCACGTCGCCGCCGCTGCCCCACACGCTGGCCGCCCGCACCGCCGGCGCGAACCAGGTCAGCAGGTCGTTGCGGCCGGTCGAGCGCAGCCCGCGCAGCACGTCGTCGTGGAGCGCGTTCCACCCGTCGCCGTCCTTCCACAGCCAGCGGTAGTAGCGGTACAGTGGGAAGTCGTCGGGGATCACCCGGTCGGCCGGGAAGCCGGGCAGCCGCTGGTAGGCGACGCCGTGGATCTCCTGCGCCTCGGCCGGGATGTCCAGGCCGGTGGCCGCCTTGAACGCCGCCCGATCCGCTTCGTGGAAGCAAGGCTGCGAGGCGTCGCGGACCTCGCTCTGGATATCCACCCCGACGAACGCCGGGAACTCGCCGAAGGTCCGCGCCACCGATGCCCCGACGTTCTCGCAGAACCGCTTCAGCTCCGGGTGGCGCGGGCAGATGTCGGGCTTGGCCGTGGGATACGGCTGACCATCGCGCCGGACCCGCCGCAACTCCGGCTTGTCCCGCGCCCAGCGGCCCGGGTAGAGGTAGTGGGAGATGGACAGCCCCTCGGCCAGCGCGGTGTCCAGGTCACGGCAGGCTCGGGCGACGGACTCCGGCTCGGCCGCCGCGGTCGGCTCGCCGGCCTGCCAGATGGCCGTGTAGTTGACGGGCAGCCCGAGAAAGTGGGTGAAGCCCAGCTCGCGCATCTGCCTGGCGTCGCGGATGGTAGTGCCGCCCCACAGGATGACTGGCATGGTCCCCGGCACCGGCCGGGCCACGACGGTCACCTCGAACGCGTCCTCGGAGTGGTACGCCGGCTCGCCGGGCAGCTCCAACTCGGCCACCAGCCGGTACCGGTCCGGGCGGAGGCGGGTGTCCACCCGGTAGGGGATCGCCAGCCGGCCGCCGGCGGGCAGTTCCGGCGCCTCGACGGTCGTCGGCCGGCCGTCGAGCGACAGGGCCACCCGCGCCCGGCGCAGCGGCTCGCGGGTGAGGTTGCGCAACTCGAGCGGCGTGTCGACCTCCTCCAATCGCCGGAAGACGGTTCGGCGCGAGAGCCAGGCGACCGCCGCGGGACGGAACTCGAGCGCGCCGTGGCACAGCCGCACCTGATCCAGGCTGCCGGGGAAGCCGAAGTACCGGCTGCCCACCCGGTCGCCGAGAATCAGCGGCTGGCGCCCCGGCATGATGGGTCCCAGGCCCGGCTCGGTCCGCGAGCCGAAGGCGCTCCCGTCGCGGAAGAAACGGACGGTGCCGACGCCGTCGTAGGTCATCGCCAGGTGGTGCCACACGCCGGGCTCGTAGACCGCGGCAGTGGAGGCGAAGGTGGCGGTCCGGGTGCCGAAGCCCAGCACCGCCTGGACCACGCGCCGGTCCTGCGGGTCGGCGGCGGAGAGGACCAACTGGTAGTCGGTCGGGTCGGACCACCGCTTGTCGATCAGGAATGCCTGCCCGTACCCCTTGAGCGTCTCGTCGGCCCGCAGCCAGAGCTCGATGGTGAACGCGCCGGGGGGCGACAGGACCCGCTCGCGGCCGGCGCTGGCGCCGTGCGGCTGGTCGACCTCGGGCCAGCCCCGGGCCGAGCCCAGCGCGCCGCCGAAGCGCCCATCGGCGCGGATCGTGCCGCCCAGCAGCTTGAGCTCGAGCCCGTGCCCGGACGAGTCCCGTGTCTCGGCGCCGGCGTCGAACGACCACAAACCGATGACCTGCGGCCCGGTGGCATCCTGGCCGAGGTATGGCTGCCGCCACGGCTCGGCCAACCGTATCCCCGGCTCCTGCGCGACGGCGGCGGAGAACAACGAGAGGACCAACCCGAGGTGTTTCATCCGCGACCCCTTTGCCGCGGGTACGCCGGTGCCGGCGCAACACCTTCACCAGGCCGCCAACCAGCGGACTTCGTTCGTTGACGAGTTGCCGGCGCGGCGCTATAGTTGTGGGCGCGGCGAGGTAGCTCAGCCGGTTAGAGCGTGCGACTCATAATCGCAAGGTCGAGGGTTCGAGTCCCTCCCTCGCTATGACCATGGCCGCGGCGGTGACGCCGCGGCCATGGACTTTTTCAGCCCTTGCGCCGCCCACCGGGCGCCGGCCCGAGAGTCAGCTTGCCGACCACCACCTGATTGCCCGCGGCGGTGTCGACCAACTGGACATTCTGGATCCCGCTCTGGCCAAGCAGGTTCTCGTACTTGGGTCCCCTGAGGATCTTGATCTGAGTCTTGAACGAAACCGGCATACCCGCTTCGTCCAAGACCGGCGAGCCGGTCTCCTTGTAGACCAGTTGGTACCGCGCGGCGCGGCCCGCAGGCCGCCGGCGGCCTGCTCCCCGAGCGGCCTTGCGCCCGGACGAAGCGGCCACCAGGCGTTCCAGGCTGGCCGCTACGGACCCGTAGCTCAGTTCTGCCTCGACGCCAAACTCCTGCAGCTTGGTCTTCAGCACCGGCGCCAGGCTGAGCAACTGCTCCACTTGCTCGCCGATGCCCTGCATCAGTTTCTTCTGCATCCCCACCAGGGCCTCGACATCCATGGCGGCCCAGTCGGTCTTGTCTCCGGCTTCTGCAGTGACGGACATTGCTTCCCTTTCGAGATCATAGAGATCTCAGCCACACATTCTCAGGCAGGTGGCTCATAGATGTCAATTCCCATTGCCCCATCACGGTTGAACGCTGATTAACGGCGCGGTTCGTGTCCGCCGGGTCAAGCGCGCATACGTCCCATGGGCCCGATGGGATCTATTCGCGCCGGCCTGTAACCAATTGGACCGACGCGACGCCTTGCCAGTCGGCGGCCGCCCGACAGGCGGCGGCAAGGAGAGCAGGATGGAACATGAACGGCGCCGGATCAACTGGCCGGTGCGGTGTGGCGTGGCGACGCTGCTGCTGGCCGCGTGCCTGGCCCCGGCGCTGTGGGCCGACGAGCCGGCTGCCAAGGACGATCCGCTGCCGCCGGCGCTGGCCGGCCGGCCCATCGGCCGGCTCGCCCACGAAGTGCTGCCCAAGCTCCGCGAGCTGCGGCGGGACCTGAACGTCCAGCCCGAGCAATGGGACGCGATCCGCGGCGTGCTGAAGTCTCACGACGCCGAGTTGCGCGCCGTCGGACGGCGGCTGCGGGAGGGTCACCGGAAGGTGGCCGAAGCCATCCGCGCCGAGCCGCTGGATGAGACGGCGATTCGCGCCGCGGCGGCCGATCTGGCCCGGAACGCCGGTGACGCCGCCGTGCTGCGGGCCCGGGTTCAGCGGGAGGTGAAGCCCCACCTGACGGCGGAACAGCTCGCCACTCTGGAGGCGTTCCGGCAACAGGTCGAGCAGTCAGTCGACCGCGTGCTGGCCGAGCCGGCGCAGTGACCGCCGGCGTGCTGACCTCGTCAAGCCGGCCGGAGGCCCTCGCCTCCGGCCGGCGGGGCTGCCCGGCCACCGACGCGAAGGCGGTCTTGCCGGTGACAGACACGGCACCCGACGCCAGAGACACGCGACTCGCCGCGGGCGGGGACCGCGAGGCGTTCGACCGCCTGGTTGACCGGCACCAAGCCGCCGTGGCGCGGCTGCTGTGGCGCTTCACCCGCGACCGCGACGACCACGCAGAGTTGGTCCAGGAGGCCTTCTGTCGCGCCTGGTCCGACCTGCCGGGTTACCGCGGCCGCGGCGAGCTGCTGCACTGGCTGCGCCGCATCGCGGTCCGGGTGGGGTACGATCATTGGCGGCGGCAGCACCGGCAGCGGGTCGACTATACCGACCGGATCGAGGAGCTGGCCGACGAGCAGCGCTGGAGCGAAGCGGCGGCCGACGCGGTGGTCGCCGGCGAGTTGGTCCACGGGCTGCTGGCGCGATTGTCGCACCGCGACCGGCTGGTCCTCAGCCTGCTCTACCTGGAGGGCTGCTCGGTGGCCGAGGCGGCGGCGCTGACCGGCTGGAGCGTCAGCCTGGTCAAGGTCCAGGCCCACCGGGCACGCGGCCGGCTGCGCAGACTGCTGGCGGCCGAGGGAGACGATCATGGAGTTGCGTGACTTCGAACGGCTGGCCGACGTGGCGGCCACCGAGCCCGCACCGGTCCCGGACGTGCGGGCCGCGGTGCGCGCCAGGCTGCCCGCACCGGCGGTTTGGAGCGGGCCGACTCCCTCCTTCACCGCCGCCTGCTGGGCCGTGGCCGCGGTCCTGGCCGTGGCCGGCTGGCCGGCCTGGATCCACCTTACCGACCCGTGGCTCGGCGCCCTGTGCGGGCTGGGCTCAGGATGGCTGCTGTGAGCGATCAACCCGATGTTCCCGCCGCCCCCGCGCCGCGCCGGAGCCGCTCTCGGGCGTGGCTGATGTCCGCCCTGATCTTCGCCGCCGGGGTGGTCTGCGGCAGCGCCGGCACGGTGCTGGGCGTGCAGCACAAGCTGCGCTACGCGGCCCACCACCCCGAACAGGCCTCGGCGGCGGTGGCCCGCGCCATCGGCCGGCGGCTGCGGCTCGACGACCAACAGCGGCAGCAGGTCCACGCCATCGTCCGGCGCAGCCAGGCCCGCATCCAGCAACTGCGCCGCGGGGTGCAGCCGCAGATCGAGGCGGCGCTGGAGGCGGCGGCGACCGAGATCGACAGCGTGCTGCGCGAGGACCAGCGGGCCCGCTGGCGGCGATGGGTCCACCGGCTGCGCCAGTGGCGGCCGCCACCCCCTCCGGAATCCGCCGGGACTTGAGCCCGTCAGGGGCGGAGCACGACCAGCGTCAGGACCGTCTCGCCGCTGATCGAGAACCGCGCCACGCCGTCGGCCACCCGGCAAGCCAGCGGCTGAGGAGCGTCCTGCCGCCAGGTGTCCACCGTGGCCGTCGCGCTGTCCATCCCGGCAGGCAGGCGCACCGCCACCGTGGCCGGCGCGGGCTGCGCCTGATGCCGGCAGAGCGCCACCAGCAGCGCCTCGCCGGAGCGCCAGGTCATCACCTCCCAGCCCTCGTCGGCCGGCTCGACCCGGACCAGCGGCGGGCGGCCGGCCAGCGCGGCGACGATGTCGGCCGGCGCCTTCAGCCGGGCCAGCCCGGCCGGCAGCGGCCGGCGCCAGAGCGGCGATTCGGGCACCGCCCGGCCGTACTCGTCGTACCAGCCGCAGTCGGCGGAGGCGAGCACCTGACCGCGCTCCGCCCGCTCCCGCAGCGCCGCGCACTCGGCCGCGGAGAGGCAGGCCAGATGGTCGGCCACCACCACCTGGTCGAGCGGCGCCGCGGCCAGCCGCCGGCGGAAGTCGTCACCGGCCGGCGGGTGGAGCACGCCGTCCACCCAGAAGGGCCGCAGCGGCACCTGCCGCCGCGAGAGCGCTTCCCAGTGGCCGGGGATGGTGGCGCGCCCGAGGTGGTTCCGGTCGCGGAACGAGACCAGGGAGACCACCTCCGCGTACGGCGCGGAGGCGGCCAGCTCCGCGGCGTGGCGGCGGTACAGCCGGCCCAGCCCGCCGACCACGGACAGCGCGGCGGCGTTGCGCTCCGGCTGCTGGTCGAACCCATAGAAGACGATCCACGGGTTGGCCCCGCCGACCAGGCTGGTCGACATCATCCGCTCGACTTCGTCGGCCGGCCTGAGCTCGGCGAAGGCCTTCTCGCTGAAGGTGCCGATGTAGTTCCACAGCGCGCGGCCCTCGGCGATGGCTCGGCCGAGCTGCATCTTGGCCACCATCTGCCGTGGCGTGAGATGCCGCGACTCGGCCAGCACGGCGTCCTCGCGCGGGTACTGCAGATCGGTGGCGAGCACCCACCCGGAGTACTGGTACTGGGTGTTGGCCAACAGTACCATGTCCGGCTTGACCCGCCGCGCCGCCGAGCGCACGGTCTCCGTCGCCTCGGCCCAGACCCGGTTGCGCCAGTGGATCCAGAGGTCGAACAGGGTACCGGGCGCGTCCGGGATGCGCGCGGCGGACAGGCTGACGCCGAACTGATTCCGGCAGCCCTCGTCGCCGAACCGCCGGCTCAGGTAGTCGCGGAACCCGGTCTGGCAGGAGTCGCAGTAGCAGGTCGGCAGCCCGTCGGCGGTGTTCAGGTACTCGTTGTTGTCGAGCATCACCCCGTCGCAGTCCCAGCGGCGGATGAGGTCCTCGGTGTAGGCGGTGGTGTAGGCCAGCGCGCCGGTGCTGGGGCACAACCAGTCGTTGCCGTAGAGCCGGATCGGCGTGCCCTGCCGGTCACGCATCGACCACTCGGGATGGTCGCGAGTCAGGTCGCCGTACTGCCACTGCGGAGCGTGGCCGCAGTGCATTATGGAGGTGTACAGGATCACCTTCAGGCCGTGCCGGCGCCAGTCGTCCAACGCGGCGCGGAACTCCGCTTCGGACAGGCTGCCGGGATTGTCCTGCCCGCGCTGCTTGTTGACGATGGCGTTGTGGGCCTCGGGCGGGAGGACGATCACCGCGTTGAAGCCGAACTCGTCGACCCACCGCCCGGTCCAGGCGGCGTGGTCCTTGACCGCCACGGTCTGGGTCGCGCCCCAGGGCTGAACCACCGCCGCGGTCGTGGCCCAGCCCAGGTTCGGCGCCGCCGCCGGCAGCGGCAGGTCGGGCGGGTACGGCGACCAGTCGATCCGCGCCGGCGCCAGCAACGACGCTGGCTGACCGTCATCGACCGACAGCTCCAGGCCGACCAGGTTGACCACCACCGGGTAGTTGGTGACGCGCTTCTTCTCCAGCACGCCGACCGACAGCTCGACCGTGCCTCGGCCGGCCAGGTACCGGCCGGTGTCGAGCACCACCTCGCCGGAGTCGCCGCCGGCCACGTCGCGCTCCCAGACCAACTCGCCGTCGAGGCGGAGCTGGACGAAGTGGTACCCGGCGGTGGGGCCGTCGAAGGTGTCGGTGGCCACGAGCCGCAGCCGGTAGGCTCGACCGGCTGGGACCGGCACGGTGATGGTCGCGGTGGCGTGGTCCCCGGGCCGCGACTCGGTCTGAGCCGGGTACTCGATCCGCAGTCCCTGGCGCCACCCGACGCCGTCGACCGGCTGCGGCGCCGGGCCGATCCGGAACGCGCCGGCCGTCTCCGTCCGCCACTCGCCGGCGGCCAGGGTCAGGGCGCCCAACAGGAGCGGTGAGACCATCGGCATGGTGTCGCCTCCACGCCCCAATTGGCGGGAGGTGGGCGCGGACCTCCGACAGGAGACCGGGCTCGGCCGGCCAACCAGGCGGCATGACCGACCGCGGCCGCCGGCATCCCGGCAACACGCTCAACGATCTCACCGGCAAGGAGTGGCTGGCTCTCACCCGGACCTGGTTCGAGACGGCCGATGCCGCCGACCTGCCCCCCGACACCGCCGACGCGCTGCGCCGATTCGCCGCCGCTGTGGCCGACGACTCGGCGGCCGAATCCCTCAACGAATTGCCGCCTGAAGCCTGGCTGGACCTGGTCCAGAGCTGGTTCATCTCGGACAGCCGGCGGTACTGGCGGAACAAGGACACCGAGCTCCACCCGGCGCGGTTCCCCGAAGAGATGATCGAGCGGTTCGTGACCTTCTTCACCAAGGCCGGGGAGTGGGTGCTGGACCCGTTCCTCGGCTCCGGCGCGACGCTGGTGACCTGTCAGGAGACCGGCCGGCACGGGGTCGGGGTCGAGGTCAACCCGCGCTACGCCGAGACGGCCGCCGGGCGGCTGGGGGGGACGCGCAACCGGGCCGTGGTGCTGCGCCGCGACATCCGCCGAGTGGGCGATCCCGGCTACTGGGACGAGGCGCTGAGCGCGGGATGTCCCCAAGCGGACGGCCGGCCGCAGTTCGACTTCGTGATCACCTCGCCGCCGTACTGGAACATGCTCCGCACCAGCCGGGGCAACGTGGTCAGCACGCACCAGGAGCGCGAGGCGAAGGGGCTCGACACCTGGTACAGCGACGACGCGCACGATCTGGGCAACCTGCCCGAGTACCAGGAGTTCATTGACGCGCTGGGGCAGGTCTTCGCCTCACTGCACCCGCTGGTCCGCCCAGGCCGGTACCTGGTGATCGTCTGCCAGAACCTCCGCGTGCCGGGCGGCGAGGTCAAGGCGCTGGCCTGGGACCTGGCCCGCCGGGTGGGCGAGACGTTTCTGTTCCAAGGCGAGCAGATCTGGTGTCAGAACACCAAGAAGCTGGGCATCTGGGGCTACCCCAAGGTGTTCGTGCCGAACTATCACCACCACTACTGCCTGATCTTCCGCCGCCGGCCAGAGCCGTAGGGGTGGCGCTCAGTCACTGCCGACGTGTTTGCGGATGCGCGCCAGGAGAGCTTCCACCAGGAGGTCGATGCCCATCTCGTTGCAGTTGCCCTCGGGCACGATCACGTCGGCGTGGCGGCGGGAGGGGGCGACGTAGTCGATGTACATCGGCCGCACCGTGGCCAGGTACTGCTCGACCACGCTGTCGATGCTCCGGTCGCGGCTGAGCAGATCGCGGCGCAGGCGGCGGATGAAGCGCACGTCGGCGTCGGTGTCGACGAAGATGCGGATGTCCAGCAGCTCGCGCAACCGCGGGTCGGACAGGGCGTGGATCCCTTCGACGATGATCACCGGCGCCGGCGCGACGGTGGCCACCTCGTCGGCCCGGCCGTGGTGCGAGAAATCGTACACCGGCTGCTCGATGGTCTGGCCCTCGCGCAGTTGCTGGAGCTGGCCCAGGAGGAGCTCCCAATCGATGGCGTCGGGCTGGTCGAAGTTGAGCCGCTCCCGCTCTCGCAACGCCAGGTGCGAGTAGTCGCGGTAGTAGGCATCGACCTCGACCATGGCCACACAGCCATCGTCGGTGGCCTGCTCGATGCGCCGGGCCAGGGTGGTCTTGCCCGACCCCGAGCCTCCACCAATCCCGATCATCAACACCCGTGGGTTCATCCCATTGCTCCGGCCCGGCTCGCGGCAGTTCGCTCGACGGCGGCGTTCCCCTCCCCACTCCAGGAAAGCGCCGCCGGACACCATGCTATAATGCCTCCTCCGGCTTCGGCCGGTTGGAGGCGGGGATGCGACGACGAGCGTTTACGCTCATCGAGCTTCTCGTCGTCATCGCGATCATCGCCATACTGGCCGCCATCCTGTTCCCCGTTTTCGCTCGGGCACGGGAGCAGGCGCGCAAGATCACTTGCGCCTCGAACCTGCGCCAGATCGGCAATGCCTTCGCGATGTACGTCGAAGACTACGATGGCGGATATCCGAATACCGGCAATGCGTTCCTGTTCGCCGGCCGCTACTGGCGCTGGCCGGTGCAGCCGTACCTGGCCTACCGCGGCACCAACGCCGGCGACCCGCTACAGGCGCAGGACTATGACGCCAGCATCTTGATCTGTCCCTCGGACCCGACCCCCAAGAGCACCTACGACTTCACCAGCTACGGCTACTCAGCCGCCTTCTACTACACTCCGGCGCAGGTCGCGACGATGACCAGCAAGTACTTCTGGACCACCTCGCCGACGCCCACGCCGACCACGCAGACGCTGGCGGCGGTCGAGTACCCCGCCGAGAAGGCGCTGGTCGGCGAGTGGTACGACAACCATGCCGAGGACAAGCACGACTGGTGGTCGTGGGGCGGCGCGCGCAACTACCTGTTTGCCGACGGGCACGTCAAGTACGTCCCGTCCACCGCCATCCGCCCGGCCACCGACGGGCTGCCCGACATCAACCTGACCGTAGGCGGCGTGGCCGGCCGCGACCTATGAGCCCGGCGGGGCGCCGGCGGCCGGCGTCTCGCCGTTGCGGATGACGACCACCTTTTGCGGCTTCTCGATCTCCTCGCCACCCTCGACCACGATGGTGTCGCCGGCCATCACCTGACCGTCGGTGACTTCGACCAGCCCGCCGCGGGTGGCGCCGATCTGCACCTCGATGGGGGTGGCCTGGTCGCCGTCGAGGCGGACCAGCCAGTTGCGCTCGTCGCGGGTCACCACCGCCTCGGTCGGCACGCGGATCGAGCGCCGGTTCTTCTGGACCACGATCTGACCGCGGGCGAACATGCCCTCGCGCAGCCGGCCGTCGTCGTTCGGCACGCCGATCTTGACCGTGAAGGTCCGGCTGCGCAGGTCGGCCGCCGGGAGGATCTCCATCACGTGGCCGGTGAACCGGGCGTCGGGCACGGCGTCGACCCGCACCTCGACCGAGCTGCCCACCGACACGAAGCGCACCTTCTCCTCGGGCACCAGCGCCTCGAAGTGGACGGTGTCGTCGGCGACCAGGCGGAACAGCACCTGCCCGGGCGCGACCACCTCGCCGTTTTCGACCTTCTTCTCGGCCACCTTGCCGGACAGCGGCGCGTGGACGCTGTGGTCGCGGTAGAACACCTCGGCCGAGGTCACCCCACCCTCCGCCTGGCGCACCTGCCCGGCCAAAGCACGGATGTCCTCCCTGTTCAGTTTCGGCTGGATCAGGTTGGCCTTGGCCGCGCGCCGGCGCTCCTCCGCCGAGGACACGGCGGTCTTGGCCGCGGCGACCTCCTGCCGGGCGATCTCCGCCTGGCCGACCCCGGCGTGCGCCAGCCGGGCCGCCTGCTCGGCCTGGCTCAGGGCCTGCTCGGCCTGGGCCACGGCCTGCTCCTGGATCGGCGCCTGGGCCAGCGCCGCCTCGGCGGCCCGCTTGGCCGCTTCGGCCTGCTGCACGGCGCCCTTGGCCCGCTCGAGCTCCTTGCGCGCCTTTTCGAGGTCCTGGGCCCGCAAGGCCACCTCGCTCTCGCGGCTCTGGGCCGCCAGCTTGAGCTGCTGCTGCGCCTGCGCGAGCTGCGTCTCGGCGATGCGCACTTCCTCGCCGCGCGGGCCTTCCTTGACCAGACTGGCCGCCTGCTCGGCCTGCACGAGCTGCTCGCGGCGGGTGTCCAGCATCAGCTTGGCGTTGTCGAACTGCGCCTTGGCCACGGCGCCGCGCTCGTACAGGAAGGCGACCCGGTCGTAGTCGATCTGGGCGGTCTGCAGGGCCGACTTGGCCGCGCTGACCTGACTCTGGACCTGCAGCCGCTCCTGCGCCCGGGCCCCGGTCTGGAGGATGGTCAACTGGTTCTGCGCCGCGACTTGCGCCTGGCGGGCGTTTTCCAGACTGGTCTGGGTCGAGGTGTCGGTCAGCTTGACCGCCGTCTCGGCCTGCGCCACCGCCGCCTGCGCCTGCTGCTGGCCGGCACGCGCCTGCTCGACCGCGGCCGTGGCGCTGGTCAGGTCGCTGGCCACCTTGGTGCGGGTGATGGTCAGGGAATCCCGCGCCTGGGCCAGCCGCGACCGCGCCGACTCGACGCTGGTCTCGGCCTGGGCGATGTCCACACCCTCGCCGCCGGAGCGGGTCTCGGCCAGTTTGAGGGCCTCGCCGGCCTGTGTCAGCCGGGCCTTGGCCGCGGCCAGCTCCAGTTCGGCCGAGCGCAGCGCCGTGGCCGCCTGGACCTCGACCAGATTCTGGCTGATGGTGACCTTGGCCAAGGCCGCCCGGGCGCTGTCCAGCGCACCGCGCGCCCGCCGCAGGTCGGCCTCGGCGCCGCGGCTGTCGAGCCGGACCAGGAGCCGGCCGGCGCCCACCCGCTCGCCGTCGTCGGCACCCACGAACTCGACCCGGCCGCCGATCTTGGCGCCCAGATTGACATCGGTGCTGGCGAAGATGGAGCCGGTGACCGCCAGGGTCTCATCCTCCACCACCTCGGTCGCTTGTCCGACCCGCACCCGGACCGCCTCGTCGCGAGGCTGCTCCGCCGCCGGCTGCTGCGCAGGCTTTCTCCGGGCGCAGGCCGCCAGGGTCAGGGCCGTCATCAGACAGGCGGCCGTCAGGCCGCGGGTCCACCACCGTCGCATGTCCACCTTGCTCACTTCCCGTCCGTCTTCCGGGCCGCCTCGACCGCCTTGGCGTCGAGCCCGTAGTCCGCCAACAACTCGTCGTAGCTCTTCCCCCGACTGCGGTACTCCTCGGGCTTGTCGAGGTGCTGGTCCTGCGGGAGATCCAGCCGCCCGTCGCCGCCCAGGTAGCTGCCCGTGGCCGCCAGCCAGTCGGCTTCGGCCAGGGCATTGTCGTAGTACGCCGTAACCAGGTTCGCTTCCGCCTCGCTGGCCGCGCGGCGGGCGTCCAGCAGGTCGAGGTAGGTGTTCTCGCCCACCGTGTAACGAAGCTGCTCGATCTCCAGTGCCTGGCGCGAGGCGTCGACCTCGGCCTGGGCCGCCTCGACGCGCTGCCGGGCCTCATCGATCTGGAGCACCGCCCGGCGCACCTGGAGCTCGATCCCCTGCATCGCCTGCTCCAGCCGATGCCGCTGCGCGCGCATGTCGCTGGCTGCGGCACGGACCTTACCGGCGGTCTGGAACCAGTCCCATAAGTTGAGCCGGAACACGCCCACGACCTGGAAGCTGTCGTCGTTGCCGAACGCGCCGGTGTTCATGCTCCGCTCGATATTCGAGCTGACCGTGAAGCTGGGGTAGTACCCGGCGCGGGCCGCGCGGACGGCTTCCTGGTTGATGTCGATGGCCTTCTGCGCCGCGCGCAGCTCGGGCCGGCGGACGACGGCGGTCTTCAGGCTTTCGAGCAGGTCCGGCGGGTCGGCCAGCCGCCGCGGCAGCGGCGCCACGCGCAGCGGTTTGAGCTGGCTGCGGCCCATGACCTGGTTCAACGCGGCCAGCGACAGCTCGATCCCGTTGCCGGCGCCGAGCTGCGCCTGCAGCGCGTTCTGCAGCGCCGCCTCGGCGCGCAGGACGTTGACCTTCGGCACCGCGCCGGCCTCGAAGCTGTCGTTGGCCACCTTGACCTGTTGCCTGGCCAGCTCCACGGTGCGGTCGGTGACCCGCCGCAGTTCCGCAGCCCGGAGCACCTGGAGATAGGCGCTGACGGTGCGGGACAGGACATCGTTGATGGTGGCATCCAGATTGTGCCGGGCGGCGACCTCGGCGATCCGGGCGATGGCCTGGTTGGCCCGCAGCGCGCCGCCGGCGAAGACCACCCAGTCCGAGCCGAGGGTGAAGCTGCGCAGGTTGCCCGGGGCGATGGTGGTCGCCGCCGGCGAGCCGGGGAACTGCACCTTGGTCTGTTGCTGCCAGAGCTCGGTGTAGGTGAAGGTGAGCGGCGGGAGCGTCGCGCCGTTGGCCGACTGGCGCTGGCCGGACGCCTTGCGGATGGCCTCGCGCGAGAGGCCGATGTCGGGGTTGTCCACCAGCGCCGCCTCGATGGCGTCGAGGAGGGTGACCACCTCCGCCTCGGGATCGCCGACGGCGGTGGGCTCGGCCTCGACCGTCCCGCCGGCCGGCGTGGCGCCGTCGGCGGAGACCACCGTCACCTGTCCCGGCACCGGCGGGCCGAGCGGACCGGCCGAGTCCGCCCCGGCCGCGGCGGCCGTCACCATCACCAGAACGATTACTGTGCGCACCTTGGCCAACTCCTCGCGAGACCCGGGCCGGGCGTCCGCAACCATCGTCGGTTCGGGGCCGCGTCCAAGGTAAGAACCAATCTTACCCCCGTCGCTGTTTCCGGCCCAGAGCTTCAGTTGACCGCCTCGGCCAGCGTCCCTCCCGCCGTCCGGGGAGAGGCTGGCGGGCCGACCGGACGAGATCCCCGCGATGATTGCCGAAGAAACTGCTTTGCACGCCGGTCGGCTTGATGCTATAATCCGCCCCACGGCGTTGGCAGCGCCGTAACAAGCTGGTCGGGCGAGACTAGAACCCCCGACGGAGATCGGAATGCCGAGGAAGCTATTTGTCGGTGGGCTTTCGTGGGGAACGGACGATCAGGCCTTGCGGGCCGCGTTCGAGAGCTACGGAACCATCGAAGAGGCCGTTGTGATTACCGACCGCGAGACTGGTCAGTCGCGCGGCTTCGGGTTTGTGACCTACGCGGACGAGGACGCAGCCGTGGCAGCGCAGCAAGCCATGGACGGCGGCGAGATCGACGGGCGGCGGGTTCGAATTGATTTCGCGCGCGAACAGAGCGGCGGGCGCCGCTCCGGTCCGGGTGGCGGCGGTGGCGGCGGCTACGGCGGCGGCGGTGGTCGCGGCGGCGGTGGCGGCGGCTACGGCGGTGGTCGCGGTGGCGGTGGCGGCGGCTACGGCGGCGGCGGCGGTCGCGGCGGCGGTGGCGGCGGCTACGGCGGTGGTGGCGGCGGTCGCCGCGGCGACTACGACGATGAGCCGTCCGACCGCAGCCAGCGCGGCACCAAGCGCTGGTAGCTGACCAAGGGTCGCCGGGTCGGGAGCCTTCGCGCCGGGTGGCGTGAGCAGGGGGATTCGTCCCTCGTCGGCGGGCTGGTTTCGTTGACCGGCCCGCCGATGCGTGTCTATAATGCGGCAGGCGGCCGGGTGCCGCCGGGCAGCGCATGAACGGCGTACGCTACCGCATCGTCCAGGATCTGCCCCCGCAGGTCCGCACGCCAGAGTTCGTCGACCTGGCTGACAACCAGGTCCGCGTGCGGGTGATCGCCGAGCCCGGAGGCGTGACCATCATCGCCCACGGCGCGGACGTGACGTTGTGCGAGGAGCTGCTCCGGCGGCTCGGCGCCACCGACCTCGGGCTCGACCTGTGCGGCTGACCGCCCGGGCCGCGATCGCCCTCCCCTGGCTGCTCTACGGCGGCCCCGAGCCGTCGCGTCGGGTGGCGCCGCGGAAGTGGCTGCACCAACGCGCGGCGCGAGAGGCGCTGCGCGAACGTCTGTCCGGACTGGTGGTCGCGGACCTCGCGCGCCGCGGCGGGACGATGCCCAGAGCTTTGTTCGGCGCCGAGGGCAGCGCCTTGGGCCAGCACGCCGTGTGGTCGGCCGTGGCCCGGTCGCGGTCCGACTGGCGGCTGTCGGCGGCGGGCCCGCGCTGGCTGGCCGACGCGGTGGCGGCGATGGCCGAGGACGCGCCGGTACCCGGGTTCGTGCCCGTGACCGTGGCGGACATGCTGCTGGGCGAGGCGATGGCCGGCTTCCTCGGGCTGGGCGCCGGGCTTCCGGCCGGGCTCCGCGAGCCGCTGCGGCGGCGCAACCCGTTGGCCACCGTCCTCCACCCGCAGCGCCTCGACGGGGTCGACGACCTGTCGCTGCTGCTCTCGGCCGACTGGCTGCTGCCCTACCTGACCGATCACCTGGCCCGGCGATGGATCGCCGAGGACGCCCGGCGCGGGCAGGAGCTCGACCAACGGCAGGCCGGCCAGCGCCGTTGGGCCGAGGTGATGGAGCGGCTGTTCGCCGGCTGGGCCGCGCGGCCCGAGCACCTGGCGCTGTTCGCCGTGTTCTACCCGCGCTGGCTGCGCGCCCGGGGCGGGCCGGTGGGCTTCCTGCACCACCTCCGGCAGGTCACCGTCGCCGGCGTGGCCGCGCGGGAGGCCTGGGAGACGAGCTGCGGCCGGCTCCTGGAGCCGGCGCTGCGGTTGCGCGAGCTGGCTTTCGAGCTGCGCTCGCTGGGCTGGCGGCGGACCGCGGCGGACGCCTGGCTGCTGGGCGTCTACGCCCGAGAGCTGGAGCCGGTCAGCGAGGACCTGGACGACTTGCACCGCGAGTTGTGCCGCATCATCTAGAAGCTGGGAGGTGTGCCATGAGCCGACCCTACCGGATCGTCGTGAAGAAGGTCGTGGAGCAGGAGATCACCGCCGACGACCGCTCCACGGCGCGGCTCAAGCTCGACCCGATCCTGCCCGAGGAGCGGCTCTCGGAGGTCCTGGCCGACGCGCTCAGGCGCCACGGCTGGCGGGAGACCGCCGACGGCGTGTTCGAGAAGGAGCGCGGCGAGGGCGAATCGATGACCTGCGACGTCGAATCGCGGGAGGTCACCACCACCATCCGGATCGAGACCACGATCCGGCAGGAGCTGCACAAGGAGATCCGCGGCGACACCTGGAACTGGCGACAGATGCGGGAGATGACCGCCGACGAGTTGGACGAGGTGCGCCGGCGCGAGGAAGAGAAGCTGGCCGAGCAGTTGGCGCGGGAGCCGGCGGCGGCCGGCAAGGAGACGCTCCGCGCGGAGGCCGGCGAGCGGCTCCGCGCCGGCGAGGCCGAGCGGCGGCAGGAGATCAACCGGCTGGTGCTGGAAGTGATGAGCGAGGCGCTGAAAGAGAAGGCCGGCGAGCTGGGCAATGTCGAGCGGATCGACGAGCGCTGGGACGGCGACGAGTACGAGCTGACCATCTCGGTCGCCGAGTAGTGCCCGTTCGAGCCCGTCGCGAGGGGAGGTAGCGGTGGCCGTCATCCGACTCGAGGCCTTGCCCCTGGAGTTGAGCGACGCTCAGGCGATCGACGCCGCCTACGGCGCCGAGCTGGACCGGATCGTCGAGCGCCTGCGCTCCCGGCTGAGCGTCTTGGTCGAGTGCGACAAGGTCGTCACCTACCATCTCTATACCGCCCTCCGCGAGCGGCTACGGACCGGCCAGCCGCTGAGCTGCGTGCTGGTCCAGGGCCAACCGCGGCGGCGGGCCGGCGATCGCCGGACGGCGCCGCCGGCCGAGCGGGCGAGCGACGAGCCGAGCGAGAGCGGGCTGGAGCTGGGACCCGACCAGGGCTACCTGCGCACTTTCCTGAACAACCTCCGCGCCGCCCTGGAGGAGAGCATCGGCCGCGATGATCAGGTGGTCGTCCTGCCGCACCTCGATCTGCTGACCACGACCACCAAGTCGGGCCTGACCGATCTGGCCAAGGAGACCCTGGCCTGGGTTCACGAGAACCCCGACAGCCTGTTGTTGGGGTTCAAGGACCCGACCTTCGAGATCCCCAAGGCGGTCGAGGACCTGTTCGCGGTCAAGCACCCCATTCTGGGCCTCCGCCGCGACGCCCTGCCCCGCCTCCTGCTCCGCCGCGAGGCGCGCAAGTTCTGCGACGGCGAGCTCAACCCGTACCGTTTCTACAAGTATGTCAGCGGCCTCAACGCGATCCGTCTGCGACGGCTGATGCGCCGGTTCGACGCGGCGCCGGATTTCGACCCGGCCCGGCCCGACGCCGTCGACCGCCTGTACCGCGAGCTGCGCGAGATGACCCTGGTCTCGGACTTCGAGCTGCCCAATGTCGATCTCCATCGGGACATCGGCGGCTACCAGACCATCAAGGAGATGATCGAGCAGGACATCCTCGCCCTGCTGCGCGCGCGGGACCAGGTCACCGACGAGCGCAGCGCCGCCGCCATCGAGCAGGTGGTGCCCAAGGGCCTGATCTTCCACGGCCCGCCGGGCACCGGAAAGACCTTCTTCGCCAAGGCGCTGGCGACGGCCCTGGACGCGACCATCATCGTCGTCAGCGGCCCGGAGCTCAAGGAGCGCTGGGTCGGCTCGAGCGAGGAGAACCTGCGCCGGGTGTTCACCAAGGCGCGCAAGAGCGCGCCGAGCATCATCGTCTTCGACGAGCTGGACTCCATCGCCTCGCGGCGCGGGATGTACTACGGCTCGGGGGTCGAGCACTCGATGGTCAACCAGCTTCTGACCGAGATGGACGGTTTCCGCGGGGATGAGCTGGTGTTCGTGGTCGGCACCACCAACCTGGTCGCCAGCCTCGACCCGGCGCTGCTCCGGCCGGGCCGGTTCGAGATGCAGATCGAGATCCCCTACCCCGACGACGACGACCGGCGCGAGATCCTGGCCATCTACCGCGACAAGTTCGACTTGAACCTCCCCGCCGAGGTGCTCGACTACGCCGTCGAGCGCACCGCCGACGTGGCCGACTACACCTCCGGCCTGCGCTTCACCGGCGATCATCTCTACGCGCTCTGCCGCGCGCTCAAGCGGCGCGAGATCCGCACCGGGCCGTTCGAGGTGACCAAGCACGACATCGACGACGCCCTGGTGCGCAAGCAGCACGGGACGCTCCAGGTGACCGAGGCCGAGCTGCGCACCGTGGCCTACCACGAGGTCGGCCACGCGGTCTGCTCGCAGCTCCTCCCGCACACCCCCGGCGTGCGCAAGATTTCGGTGGTGCCCGGCGAGATGAACCTCCCGGCGCTGGGTGTGATGCTCCAGAAGGCGCGCGAGAACCGGCACCTGATCACTCAAGAGGAGTTCGTCGACCACATCGCCATGAGCTTGGGCGGCCGGGTGTGTGAGGAGTGTGTCCTGGAGACCATTTCCAACGGCGCGCAGGTCGACCTGTGGCAGGCCTCGCACCTGGCCCGGATGATGGTCGAGGAGCTGGGCATGGGCGCGCGGACGGGCAACCAGTCGTTTCTGGTCCAGACCGCCACCGGCGCCGAGCGGCGGCCGGTGGGCGACGCCACGGCGGCGGTGATCGACGAAGACGTGCAGGCCATCCTCGAGCTGGCCGAGTCCCGCGCGCGGGAGGTCATCGTCGGGAAGCGGGCGTTGATCGACCGCCTGGTGGCCCTCCTCCTGGAGCACCGGACGCTGGAGGACGAGAAGCTGGAGCAGGTCTGGAGCGAGCTTGTGGCGTAGCCGCGGCATGGCTTCAAGCCCGCTTGCGCGGCGGGTTTTCGATTGACAGGTGGGGGGCCTTCCAGTATACTGTTCGGTTGCTGCAAAGCGGTACGCATCATCTGTTTCAGGGCGGCGCCTGCCCGGAGCGACCATGTTCGAAGGCTTGACCGAACGCCTGCTTGGGGTGTTCGACCGACTCAAGAGAAAGGGCGTCCTGACCGAGGACGACGTCAAGCAGTGCTTGCGTCAGATTCGGCTCGTTCTGCTCGAGGCGGATGTCAACTTCAAGGTCGTCAAGGACTTCCTGGCCGCGGTCAAGCACCGCGCCGAAGGTCAGGAGGTGCTGGCCAGCCTGACCCCCGGCCAGCAGATGATCAAGATCGTCCACGACGAGCTGCTGCGGATGCTGGCAGGCGCCCAGCCCGCGGAGCCGTGGCGGCTGAGCGGCGAGCTGCCGGTGCTGATGGTCTGCGGGTTGAACGGCAGCGGCAAGACCACCACCGTGGCCAAGCTGGCGACGCACTACGCCAGCCGGGGACGCAAGCCGCTGCTGGTGGCCACCGACGTCCACCGCCCGGCGGCCATTGCGCAGTTGCAGACGCTGGGCGAGAAGGTCGGCGCGCCGGTGTTCCAGATGGGCGACCGGCAGGAGCCGGTGAACATCGCCCGGGCCGCCGTGGCGCAGGCCCGCGACCAGGGCCGCGACCTGGTGATCATCGACACCGCCGGCCGGCTGCACATCGATCAGGCGTTGATGGACGAGCTGGTCGAGCTGTCGCGCGGGATCGAGCCCGACCAGACCTGGCTGGTGCTGGACGCCATGACCGGCCAGGACGCGGTCACCGTGGCCGAGCAGTTCGAGCAGGCGGTGCGGATCGACGGGTACATCCTGTCGAAGATGGACTCCGACGCTCGGGGCGGCGCGGCGCTGTCCATCCGGGCGGTCACCGGCAAGCCGGTCCGGTTCATGGGCATCGGCGAGAAGCCGGCCGATCTCGAGGAGTACCACCCCGACCGGATCGCCAAGCGGATCCTGGGCCAGGGCGATATCCTCAGCGTCCTGGAGCGGGCCGAGGCGGCGCTCGATCAGGACGTGGCGCGGGAGATGGAAGATCGACTGCGCAGCAAGAAGTTCGATCTGGAGGATTTCCGGCAACAGCTCAAGCAGGTCACCAAGATGGGTCCGCTGGACCAGATTCTGGGGATGCTCCCCGGCGTCGGCCAGCAACTGGCGGCCGGACAGTTGGTGGTCGACGAGGGCCGGTTGACGCGGATCGACGCGATCATCAACTCGATGACCATGCGCGAGCGCCGCAACCCGGACATCATCAAGAGCTCGCGGCGCAAACGGATCGCGGCCGGAAGCGGCACGGACCCGCGCGAGGTGAACGCGGTCCTGCGGCAATTCCGGCAGATGAAGCAGGCGTTCGGGCAGTTCGCCGACATGGAAAAGACGCCGCGTGGGCGGCGCCAACTGGAACGGCTTTTCGGCGGGAGGTAATCTCACATGGCGGTCAAGATCCGCTTGCGGCGTACCGGTGCGAAGCATCAGCCGAGCTACCGCTTGGTGGTGGCGGATTCCGCTTCACCACGCGACGGGCGGTATGTCGAGGTGATCGGGCACTACAACCCGCGGCGGCACGACGACAGCGGGCAGCCCGAGCTGCGCGTGAATATCGAGCGGGCGCTGTACTGGCTGGACAGCGGCGCGCAGCCGACCGACACGGCGCGGTCGCTGCTGCGCAAGGCGCGCGTGCTGGAGCTGAAGCACGACCGGGACCACGGGCTCGACATCACCGAGCGCGTGGCGGCCATGACCGCCCCGGTGGCCGCGCCCGAGCCGGTGGCGGCACCCGTCAAGGAGAAGCCCAAGCGCACCCGCAAGAGTGCGCCGAAGGCCGAGGCGGCGCCGGCCGAGGCGGCCGGCGCGGCGGACGAGACGGCCGGCGAGGGCTAGCCCCCGCGGGCGGCGGAGGGTACCATGACGGACGAAACCCGCATCGACGAGCTGTTGTTCTACATCGCGCGGAACCTCGTCGATGAGCCCGAAGCCGTGGACATCAAGGTGGTCGACGGCCGCCGCCTGACCGTCTACGAGATCAGCGTCGCCGACCGCGACCGGGGCAAGGTGATCGGCAAACAGGGCCGCATCGCCAACGCCATCCGGACCGTGGCCAAGGCCGCCGCCGCCCAGACCAACGCCCACGTCGCGGTCGAGATCGTGACGTGAGTGAGGAGTGGATCGTGCGCGGCCAGGTGGCCGCCTCGCACGGCGTCCGGGGTCAGGTGCGGGTCCGGCCGCGCACCGATTACCCCGAGCGGCTGCTGGCCCAGAAGATGTGGCGGCTGCGGCTGGCCGACGGCAGACTGGTCGAGCACCGGGTCGAGCAGGCCACGCCCCACCGTCACGGGCTGCTGGCCAAACTCGATGGCATCGACAGCCGTGAGGCAGCCGACGCTTTGCGCGGCGCCGAGGTGGTGGTGGCTCCCGACGAGCTGCCGCCGCTGCCTGAGGGCCAGTATTACTGGCACCAGTTGATCGGCCTGGAGGTGGTCACGGTGGACGGGGAGAGCATCGGTCCGGTGACCGACATCCTAACCACCGGGAGCAACGACGTGTACGTCACGAGCCGGGCGCTGATCCCGGCCATCAAGGAGGTCATCGAGGACGTCGATCCAGCGGCGGGGCGGATAGTCATCCGACCGATGCCCGGCCTGCTGAGCTGATGCGCTTCGACCTGATCAGCGCCGTCCCGACCATCTTCGAGGGCTGGCGCGAGGCGAGCATTCTGGCTCGCGGACAGGCGGCCGGGGCGATCGCGATCCACGTCCACAACCTGCGCGACTTCTCCACCGACAAGCACCGTACCGTAGATGACTACCCCTACGGAGGCGGCGCCGGGATGGTCCTCAAGCCCGAGCCGCTGTTCGCCGCGGTGGAGGCGGTGCGGGAGATGGCCAGACCGGCCGGGTTGGTGGTCTTGATGACGCCCCAGGGCGAGCCGTTCGGGCAGCACCTGGCGCGGGAGCTGGCGGCGGCCGAGCGGCTGATCATGATTTGCGGCCGGTACGAGGGAGTCGACGAACGGGTGCGGGAGCACCTGGTGGACAGGCAAGTATCGATCGGCGACTACGTCGTCACCGGTGGCGAGTTGCCGGCGATGGTGGTGGTCGACGCGGTGGCCCGGTTGGTGCCCGGCGTGCTGGGAGCCAGCGACTCGACGGCGGACGAATCGTTCACCGAGCCGTTGCTGGAGTACCCCCAATACACGCGCCCGGCGGACTTTCGGGGTTGGACGGTGCCGGACGAGCTGCTCTCCGGCCACCACGAGCGGGTCCGCTTGTGGCGGCGGATGCAGCAGTTGCGGCGGACCCTGGAGCGACGGCCGGACTTGCTGCGGCAGGGACGTTTGAGCGCTCAGGACCGCCGCCTGATGGCGCGGATCGTGAGCGAGACGGAGGCGCCGCCGGAGGGCGGGGAGACGAGGTAAGCGATGTCGGAGTTGATCAAGCACGTCGAGGCGAAGAATCGGGCCGGACTGAATCTTCACCCGGAGAACATCCCGCCGTTCAAGGTGGGCGATACGCTGCGCATCGAGATCGAGGTCACCGAGGGCAACAAGACCCGGCTGCAGCCGTTCCAGGGCGTGTGCATCCGCCGCAACGGCGGCGGGCACAGCGAGACTTTCACCCTGCGGCGGGTGGCCTCGGGCGTGGGCGTCGAGCGCACCTTCCTGCTGCTCTCGCCGAAGATCAAGTCGATGAAGACCACCCGCCTGGGCCGCGTCCGCCGCAGCCGGCTGTACTACCTGCGGACCAAGGTCGGCAAGGCCACCCGCATCAAGGAAGCGGCCCGCGAGTCGTGACTCACGCGCGGCGGGACATCTCGGCGAGGTAGGGCTCGATGCGGAAGCTGTTCACCGAGCAGAGCACCCTCCTGGTCGGCGGTCTGGTGGCGGTGCTGGTGCTGATGCGGATCGTCCTGGCGATGGTCCGGCCAGGCACCGGCCTGGCCCGGTTCATCCTCTGGTTCTGGCACACCGACGCGCGCCATCGCTCGCCCGAGGATCTGTCCACCCCCGCCGGCCGCGAGCGCGAGGCCGAGCGGCAGGACAAGCTGTACCACGACACGCTGCTCAACATGGACGGGACGCTGGTCGCCCTGGCGCTGGTGTTTTTCGTCATCCGGCCGCTCGTGGTCCAAGCCTTCTTCATCCCCTCGTCCAGCATGGAGCCCACC